>MTKZ01018832.1_pt1 | contig 41564 bp, 45 predicted proteins | sample 1042781 | NCBI WGS metagenome assembly MTKZ01 (sample SAMN06212207, study PRJNA360539) | anaerobic digester metagenome | biome: Wastewater treatment plant; material: sludge; isolation source: anaerobic digester fed with sludge from wastewater treatment plant | place: Denmark: WWTP Viborg ...
TCTGCAGCCCTTCCCCCTAAGGATGTTGTGATTATTGATATCAATCTTGTCTTTGTTTCGTTATATCGGTCTCTTTCGGGGGGAAAACTTGTATGCCCCAGTGAACCGCCCCTGGCAACAATGGAAACGCGGGAAACGGGGTCCATATCTTTCAGATTAGCTGCAACTAAAGCATGACCGGCCTCATGATAAGCAGTCATTCTTCTCTCTTCTTCCGTCTGCATCGTTTTCCTTTCTGAACCAAGTGTAACTTTTAAAGCTGCCTCTTCAATATCTTTCTGAAGAATTGTTTTCCTATCTTCCCTGGCAGCCAGTATTGCAGATTCATTTAACATATTCTCAATATCAGCACCGCTAAATCCTACTGTTTTCTTAGCTGTTTTTTCAATATCTACTTCGTCCGATACAGGTTTGCCTTTCATATGAATTTTAATAATTTCTTCCCTATCTTTTAAATCAGGCAGTGGTATGGTTATTCGTCTATCAAATCTTCCCGGCCTTACTAATGCCGGATCAAGCATATCCGGTCTATTGGTAGCTGCCAATACAATTACATCCGTTCTGGTATCAAAACCGTCCATCTCTATTAATATCTGATTAAGGGTTTGTTCTCTTTCATCGTGCCCTCCTCCTATGCCCATTCCTCTTTGCCTACCGATAGCATCTATTTCATCTATGAAGATAAGGCTTGGCTGACTTTCTCTTGCCATTCTAAAAAGATCTCTAACTCTTGAAGATCCGACCCCTACTAACATTTCCATAAACTCACTTCCCGCAACACTAAAAAACGGAACTCCTGCTTCACCGGCAATAGCTTTTGCTAAAAGAGTTTTCCCAACACCCGAAGGTCCTACTAACAATACTCCTTTGGGAGTTCTTGCCCCCAATAAACGATATTTCTCAGGACTCTTTAAAAAGTCTACTATTTCCATCATTTCTTTCTTTGCTTCTTCACTCCCGGCTACGTCACTAAATGTAATCTTTGATTTATTTTTATCAAATACTCTGGCTCTTGATTTCCCAAAAGACATTAATTCTCCATTCTGTCCTCGTATTTGTCTAAAGATAAAAAATAGAATAAGAAGGGGAAAACCAAACATTAGCAAAGGAGTTATTATCTGATCAAAGGAAACTCTATGTACTACTTTATACTCACCTATAATCTTAGTACGATCAATATTATTATTCTTTAATATTTCATCAAATGAAATACTGCTTTCTTTCTCGGAGATAAGTGTGGAACCATCTCTTAATAAAACCTCAATCTTATCTCCCGAAACAGTAACATCCTGTACTGCATCTTTTTGTATTCTATTCAATACTTCACCTATAGATACCTTGCTGTTTACCTGATCACCGCTTCCAATAAAATCAAACAATAGCAGTATAAAGAAAAATACCATGAGATAGAAAAATATATTATTGTGAAGGGAAGGTTTTCTGACAGCTTTCCCTTTACTGTTGTTTTTTATTGTTTTTTTATTATTCTTATTCATTTTCACTATTCCTTCTTTGTGTATAAAATTGATAATTTATACCATTTTCTTAACCAACTTATTATTCATACGCCTGAGTATTATATTCTAAAAACGATGGAGCATCATCTTATCTCTTACCTCATCCAAAGTATTTCTAGCTTCTTGTCTGACTTTTTGTGTACCCTCCGCTAATATCTCCTTAACTAAGGAGATATTATCTTCATAGTATCTTCTTCTTTCTCTAATCGGTAACAAAAAAGAATCAAGAGCATTAAATAGTTTATCTTTAACCTCAATATCTCCTACCTTGCCTTTTGTATATCTATCTTTTAAATCCTGTACTTCATCCTTATCCGGATTAAATGCATCGTGATATATAAAAACAGGATTACCTTCAACTTGTCCCGGATCGGTTGAATGTATTCTATTGGGATCTGTATACATTTTCATTATCTTTTCTTTTAAAGATTCTCTTGTTTCACCTAAATAAATGGTATTTCCTAGAGTTTTTGTCATTTTAAAACTACCGTCTGTTCCTACTAACCTTTTTACTCTGCCGATTATTGGATTAACATCCTTAAACACATTCCCATATGTACTATTAAATCTTTTTACTACCTCATTTGTTAATTCCAAGTGGGGGAGTTGGTCTTCTCCAACGGGTACGGCGTCTGCTTTTACACACAGAATATCAGCAACCTGCATTACAGGGAAATTAATAAACCCCAAAGAATAATTATCTCCCATTTCTTTATCTCTTATCTCATCTTTTATGGTTGGGTTTCTCAAGTTTCTGTTGTATGAGATTAGCATAGAAAATATCAGAGCTAATTCATATATCTCGGGTATTGAAGATTCAACAAATAAATTTGATATTTTAGGATCTAAACCTACTGCTAAATTATCTATGGCTACCTGGTAGACTGAATCGGATATCGTGGAGGGGTCGCTAAAATATTTGGGGTACGCAAAAGTATGCATATCCGCAATTACAATAAACGTATCATATTCATTTTGTAGTTTTACTCTATTTTCCAATGAACCCACATAATGCCCGAGGTGTAATTTTCCACTCGCATTATCTCCGGTTAATATTCTTTTCCTGCTTTGAGTTTTGTCTAAATGCATATAATGAATATTATCACAAGCCCGCTAAAAAATGACGAGGAAAATAGGTAATGGTGCCAACGGGTGGACTCGGACCACCGACCTAGCGCTTATGAAACGCCCGCTCTAACCCCTGAGCTACGTTGGCTTAGCAAGTACAAGCATTATACCTTATGATTTAATTTTTTTTAAAGGAATATTTTATTACTATATTTGGTTGCGGGGCCTGGATTCGAACCAGGACCCCCGGATTATGAGCCCGGTGAGGTGCCGTTCCTCCACCCCGCGTCAAATGAACATTTGTCAGCGTAGATACTCTAACAAATAAGGGGGAGGGTGTCAAAAAAACAGCTTGTACCACATGTACCAATTAGGGTCATTATCATCTTTTCTGCTGTTATTGAGATAAGAACGATCGTTTTTTTCAGATAATACTGATTTATTTACTCTTATAAGGCTGTCCGGAGAAGAAATAACATAAACCTTTTCTCCCGGTTTTATCATATTTAACTCGTTTCTTGCTTTCTCTTCAATAAATTCACTTGTTTCTTTATATTTAATACTTTCTTCAAGCTGTATCTTCTCACTCTTTAGGGACAAAACTTCGTCTTCAAGCTCTTTAAAACGCTGTCTTCCGCCAAAAACACCAAGAGTTGATTTAACAATACCGATACAGATAACTGCCAATAATACAATAACGGATACATATTTAATACGTTTAACCAATGACATTATTATTGATTATAGACGAATAATTGACACTTCAAAACACCAATGGTAATATACCCCATAGAGTTTATTGCCTTGGCTTATTTACTGCCCCCACGACAAATAATTAAAATGATAAAACTTGAAATAGCTCATAAAAACTTCATTGAACAGTTAAAATCCGAAGGAAAATCGGAAGCTACCCTTGTGGCCTATAAAAAAGATATAGAACAGCTAAACAAGTATTTAGCCGATAAGAACATATCTTTAACCGATGACATACAGTCATCTCATATACAGGAATTCATGAATTCCTTATCTGCTCAAAACTACACTCCGAAATCTATATCAAGAAAAACAAATGCTGCCAGAACATATGTTAGATTTCTTCATTCCAAAGGATATATGAAAACAGATATATCCATGGAATTAAAACATCCTAAGGTAGATTTAAAAGCACCCAGAATATTATCCAAAATGGAGTACGGGGCATTAAGGGATGTCGCAAGAACTGATACAAGAACTTACACCATGCTTGAAGTATTATTACAACTTGGAGTATCTATATCTGAATTATCCGAAATAGAATTAGAACATTTAAATTTGAAGGAAGAGGAAGGCACATTATTTGTACCTAAGAAAAACAATAAAGAAGCCAGAAATATTCCGGTTAATAAGATTGCTGCCGATACTTTGAATAAGTATTTAACAAACGAAAGGCCTTCAGTGGAAAATTCAAAGTATGTATTTATTACTAAAAGCGGTAAACCTTTATTAGTTAGAAATATCAGATCAACAATAGATAGATATTTTAAAATAGCAGGGGTGGAGAATGCCAAGGTCAATGATCTCAGACATACTTTTATAGCCCATCATTTAAAAAACGGGGTTAATGTTTCTTTCTTATCAAAAATAGCAGGCCATAAAAGAATAACTACTACAGAGAAATATCTCCAATATATTAATAAACCTGAGGAATCAAATAAACTGGAATTATCTGTTTTATAAATATGGTGGGTGATCCTGGACTCGAACCAGGAACCGAGCGTGTATAAGACGCTTGCTCTGCCAATTGAGCTAATCACCCTAGTTTATGCACACCTTCCTGTCTAAGTTTATGAATTTTACTGCTATTGGGACATTTCTTCAATCACAGAATCTATAATATCTACTTTTGTTCTTTTTTCCTTGCTTTTCTCTTTTTCCATCATTTGAAATATTTCCTCTACCGTCTTTATTAAAGCCCCTTCAACCGAATAATCTGTTTCGTCTGAAAAGTATTCTTTTCCCCCAACTTTAAATTTTGCTCTAACTAAAAATTTATTATCAGGTACGGTATTTATAACTACCCTGGCATACTTAGTGTCTTCCGGATATTCTTTAACTTTATTCTCTAATCTTTCAAATTTTTGTTTGGTCAATACTTCCATACTTGGTGTTAGTTCCATATTGTCTGAAGTTATTTGATAATTCATAATTCCATCCTTTTCCCTTCTCCATCAAATAACATTATTGCTTCTGAAGGACATGCTTTTGCGGCTTTTATTATTTCCTCATCACTTAATTCTTTCCATGAATCTTTAACTATGGAATGACCCTGATCATCTATTTCAAATGCCTTTGGAGCTAATACAGTACAAGTGCCGCATGAAATACATGCTTTGGAATCTATTTCCACCCTAACTATTTTTCTTTTATTCTCCTCCATAATATCCTCCTAAAATAATTACTCTTTATATCTAATTACTTCTTTTAGTCTCTGAACCATTTCCTCAATATCTTCATCACTTAACCCATGTACTTTTGCTCCCTGTTCTATTGTATCGTAAGCACTGGCAACACATCCCACACAATGCATACCATAATCCATAAATATTTCTACAGTCTCGGGGTGTTTTTTAATCAATTCTCCTAAGTTTGTATTCTTGTCTATATTCATAAATCCTCCAATGCATTTTGTAATGCAGAAAATACTACTGAGGCACACGATATTCTACTGGTAGATAAATTCATGTCTATTAATTTTAACAAATCGTTCTTCTTTATCTTTTTAACTTCATTTATAGATTTACCAATTATATAATCCGTAAGAACGGAGGATGAAATTATACTTACGGAACAGGCATTTCCATCAAACTTAGCATCAGTAATTATTCCATTATCAATCTTCAACTGTAGATTAACCTCATCCCCACACATAGGATTTTTCTTGGATACTGAGACTGTGGGTTTATTCATAGAACCTTTATTATGAGGGTTCTTATACAAATCCATAATCTCATCTCTTTTTACATCATGCATAATTTTTAAGATAAAATATCTACTGCTTTCTTTATACCATTGAGTAAAGTATTCAGCTCTTCCTTTGTATTATAAAGGTAATAGCTAACTCTGACAGTTGAAGGTATGTTTAATTTATTGTGTAAAGGCATAGCACAGTGGTAACCCGATCTCACAGCTATACCCAATGTATTTAACACCGAAGCAATATCATGAGAGTGAATATTTAAAAAATAGAAAGATACTAATCCGGTTCTTTTATCAGCTTCCCTAGGACCAATTATATTTATACCTTTAATTTCTTTCAGCCCTTCCAGTAGATATTTGCTTAACTCTATTTCATGATTTCTAATATTATCCATACCGATATTGGATAAATAGGTTACTGCAGCTCCTAAACCTACTGCTCCGGATACATTGGGTGTGCCGGCTTCAAACCTAATTGGAATTTCCGCCCAAGCAGCATTTTTAAAAGATACTTCATCTACCATACCCCCTCCATATTCATAGGGCTCCAATTCCTTTAATATTTTTTCTTTAGCCCATAGAACTCCCACTCCCATAGGACCAAGCATTTTATGCGAAGAAAAAGCGTAAAAATCACAACCCAGGGACTGTACATTAATTTTAAGATGGGGGGCTGCCTGTGCGCCATCTACACAAACATATATATCCTTATCATGAGCTAATTTGCATATTTCTTTTATTGGAACTATCGTCCCTAATACATTTGATGCGTGGGAAATGGATATCAATTTAACCTTGTCATTTATTTTCTTCTTTACCTCTTCTATAGTTATTTCTCCATTATCATCAGTATTAATATAATTAATTTCTGCTCCTATCCTTTCCGCAGCCTTCTGCCATGGAATTATATTACTGTGATGTTCAAGATCACTTAACAATATTACATCTCCCCTTTTTAAATTTGCCGGAACCCATCTTTCAGCTATTCTATTGAGGGATTCTGTTGTACCCTTGGTAAATAATATTTCTCTTGGGTTATCAGCCCCTATAAAATCAGAAATCAATTTTCTTGCTCCTTCATACATCTCTGTTGATTCTTCACTCAATGTATGTATTCCTCTATGTACATTAGAATTATATTTATAATAATATTCTACTATCTTATCTACTACTTCTTTAGGTTTCTGAGATGTAGCTGCATTATCTAGATAAATCAAAGGGCTACCGTTAACCGTTCTATTTAGTATTGGAAAGTCTTTTCTAACATCTTTCATATAATTGGTTCTTTCTCTTTGAATTTTAACTCTTTTATTAACTTATCTCTAATACCACTATCGTTTATTCTATTAATCAAATCGTCAAGAAAACCTTCTATTAGAATATTCTCCGACTGAGACTTGTTTAATCCTCTGCTTTGTAAATAATATAAAGAAAGAGGATCAATATTTCCTGATGCAGAGCCGTGGAATGCTTTTACCTCATTGTTATGTATTTCCAATACAGGTTTGGAGTATTTCCTCGACCCCTCGCCTAATAAAAGAGAGTTGTCTTTGAGGGAAGCAGTTGTATTTCTAGAATGATTGTCTATATATATTCTTCCCAGAAAATCCAATGAAGAGTGAGGAAATATTACTGACTTAATTAAAACTTCACATGATGTATTGGGAACCATATGTTTTACCTGAATACTTATTTTTATATTCTGCTTTTCTCGAATAATCATAGGCCCAATTATTTGTAGATTTAAATCTTCTTTTTCCAGTACAAAATCTAAAGATATTTCATTAATTGATTTATATTTATTATTACTTGTATCCATTTGTAATATATATTGGGTGTCTTCAGTCGCTTTGTATGTATTTATATTATTATTTATATTAATAGTTTCTATTTTCATCCTACACTTCCTTCCATTTCCATATTAATTAGATTATTTAGTTCTACTGCATATTCCATGGGAAGATCTTTTATAATGGGTTCAATAAATCCTGAAACAATAAGTCCCATAGCTTCGGATTTACTCAAACCCCTGCTCATTAAATAAAATATCTTTTCATCCGATACTTTGCTTACGGAAGCTTCGTGTTCTATATAAGATGTATTGTTATTATTTCTCATTACAGGATAAGTATTAGAAAAGGACTTTGAATCAAGAATAAGTGCATCGCATTCAACATGAGATTTAGAATTATATGCTATTGGGGACATTTCAACTAAACCTCTATAGCTGGATACACCTCCTTTTTGAGATACTGATTTGGATACTATTATTGATGAGGTATTTGGTGCTAAATGAATCATCTTTGCTCCGGCATCTTGATTCTGATTTTCTCCTGCATAGGACAAAGAAAGCATTTCGCCTCTTGCGCCTTTTCCTATTAAATAACACGAGGGGTATTTCATTGTTACTCTTGAACCTAAATTTCCATCAACCCATTCCATTACACCATTTTCTTCCACTCCGGCTCTCTTAGTCACTAAGTTATAAACATCACCTGACCAGTTCTGTATTGTTGTGTATCTCAAGCGGGCATTTTTCTTTACATAAACTTCTACTACTGCAGCATGCAGGGAATCAGCAGAGTAAACGGGGGCTGTACATCCTTCTATGTAATGAGCAAAGGAATTCTCATCGGCAATTATCAATGTCCTTTCAAACTGACCCATATTCCTGGCATTAAGACGGAAGTATGCCTGCAATGGTCTTTTTACTTTTACTCCCTTGGGAATATATACAAAAGAACCTCCGGACCAAACAGCACTATTTAAAGCAGAGAATTTATTATCTGAGAAAGGAATTAATTTTCCAAAATGCTCCTGTACTAAAGAGGGGTATTTTTTTAATGCCTGATCCATTGATAAAAAAATTACACCCTCTTCCTCAGCTTCCTTTTGCAGTGAGGAATATGCAACTTCAGAATCATACTGGGCTTTTACACCTGCCAGATAATCTCTTTCAGCCTGTGGAATGCCTAATACTTCAAATGTTTTTTTTATCTTCTCCGGTACTTCGTTCCAATCTCTTTTCTCTTTATCCAGTGGTTTTAGATAATAACAGATATCGTTAAAATCTACTTTAGATAAATCAGGACCCCAATCTGGAATTTCTTTCTCTGTAAAATATGCAAATGATTTCAGTCTATAATCTCTCATCCACTTTGGTTCATTTTTCAATGACGATATCTCTTCTACTACTTGTCTGCTTAATCCCCTTCTTGCTTCCCCCATCATTATTTAAATCCTTTTTCCTCTATCTGATCAATTAGATTGATGTCTCCGCTCTTTATTATTGTCCCTTCGCTCATAATATGCACTCGGGAAGGGGATAAATATTTCAATATTCTGGCATAATGGGTAATTATTAATATTGTAGTATTTTCTATTCTATTCAATACCTCCCCGATTATTTTTAATGCCTCCACATCCAAACCGCTGTCAATTTCATCTAGGATAATTAGTCTGGGTTCTAATACTAAGCATTGGAGAAGTTCCAGTTTCTTCTTCTCTCCTCCGGAAAAACCTTCGTTTAGGGAACGGTTGTATATATCATCTTTTAAATCAAGCATTTGCAGATATTTTTTAGTATGTTCTCTAAATTTTACGGGAGATAGTTTATTCTCATGTGTTTGATTATAGATAGTACGGAGATATCCAAATATATTTACCCCCGGTATTTCTATGGGGTTTTGGAATGATAAAAATATCCCTTGCTTTGCCCTATTCTCAGTATTTAGATCAGATATATTTTTACCTTTGAAATATATTTCTCCTGAGGATACCTTACACATGGGATTTCCCATTATCGTTTGGGCTAATGTGCTTTTACCGGAACCGTTCTTGCCCATAAGAACATGTATTTCTCCACTGCGTATCTCAAGATTAATGTTATTTAATATTCGATTATTTTCTATTTCTACTGATAGTTCTCTTACTTTAAGCATATTAGATATTTAAATCCCCCAACACACAATGTGAGTGATTGATGGGACAATTCTTATTAATTGAGTAATATATCTTCTTCCCCTTTCTTACACTATCCAAAAGACCGAGTATCTTCATATCTTTAAGGTGGTAGGATACAGTGGGTTGTCTAAGGTTTATATGTTTTACTATGCGATTTACATCCGATTTTCCTGATTTTTTTATAAAAAGGTATATCTTCATCCTGGATGCTACACCTAGAGACCCGAAGCATTTAGTGCAGTATGAGGATGTATTTTCACTTTGTTTTTTATTATTTTTATTCATATCATATAGATAGTAGTCTATATTATAAAAGAAAGCAAACTTTGATATAATTTGCCTATGAGAAAGATAAAGGCTTTTATTTATGTATTCAAGAAAAGCTGTACTAGTCCAATTTATTATAGAGATTTGATTAGAACAAATGTAGGATTTTCTATTAAATATCTGCTGTTTTTAATTTTCTTTATTTCTCTTATCTTTTCCATCAGATTGGGTTTTACCATACCTAATCTAAAAAATACTCTGGATAATGTTTTATTGAACGTGAGTAAATCAGTACCCGATGATTTTGTTCTTAAGATAAAAGACGGAAAATGGGAACTAAACAAACCCGACCCTTTCTATATACCTATTCCTGAGGAAATGAAACGTTATGAAAGTAAAGAAGATATAAATACTGGGATAGAAAATTCGGTTGTTTTCTATAGAAACGGTGTGATAGAAGATTTAGAAAATATGAAAACATTAGTATTAGTCAATGATGTAAATGTTATATATAGGGATACGGAGGGTATAAGAGCATATCCTGTAGAAAATATGCCTGACAGCGAGATAAATAAAGAAGAGATTAGTAAATACATAGATAATGCCAAAATTTATGTAACTGTATTTCTTATTGCTATAGTACCTGTTGCTTTAATCATTTCCTTCATACTAATATCCATATACTGTTTATTTTATTTCCCGGCTGTATCCTTATTGTTTTTATTTATAGCTACTATAGTGAAGAATAAGATCAGTTATAAGGAGTCTTTTCAGATTACAGCACACACTTCTACCGTACCCTTAATACTTTATGTTTTGTATGTTCTTAGTGGTATAAATATAGGTTATTTTATGTTCTTTGTATTATTTTTGAATTTATTAATTTCCGTTTACGTATTAAAAAAGGGTATAGGTATAGAAAATAAAGCGGAGTAAGTATTGAATCGTTGAACACATATTAATCCTGTGATAACATGCAAAAGCCATTATTCCCCTGTAGCTCAACGGTAGAGCAGGAAGCTGTTAACTTCAAGGTTCGTGGTTCGAATCCACGCGGGGGAGCCAATCTGTACTTAATATACCCAATTTCGCCCTGTTCAAAACCTCAATTACTGGTTTATATTCAATCCTTACGATTTTCTTGTCCTCTACGTATATTTTGTCAAAAAAGAAGCGTAGGTAAGCTCTTTTTGCGTCTGTAGAAGCCGTTTTATAGGTAGACGCAATATCCCTAGTTAATGCAAGTACCTCATCAACAATGGACACATCTATAGCTTTTATCTTATTCACATCAGCTAGTTCTTTTTGAACAGTTACCATATCAGCGTCAATTTTGGCGTTTAGTGTTTTGAACCTATCTCTTGTAAGAGTACCAGCCAGTAGTTCTTCTTCCAGCTTCTCTCTTTTGATTTCTAGCGCATCCCTGCGATTGTAGGCTGCTTTCCTAGCGTGTTTTACACGTTTATTCGACTCTTCATACACTTCCTGTACGTTTCTTTTAACTGCTTCTACGAATTCCTTTGTGAATTCTAGTTTTTCGACTTCTTGCTCTACTTGCTTCTCCAGTTCTTCTATCTCAACATATGGAGAATCACACTTGTACACTCTGCCAACGCCTGAGCAATGATAATAACCGATCTTACCGCCTCGTTTAGCGTATTTCTTAGCATTAACGTGCCATTCAGCTGTATATCTCTTGTTGCATAGATTACAAAAGACTATACCTCGTAACAAAAAGTTGTGTTTTCGTGTTCGTGTACCATTTTCACCACGTCTGGATAGTATATATTGCACTCTATCAAATGTTTTTTTGTCTATAAGAGGTTCGTGCAAACCCATAGCTTCCATACCACCCCAGCGCATAAGACCGTAGTAAAAATGATTTCGCAATATATTATGAACTAACGCATATCCAACAGCTCTACCCGATTGTCCGCAGATTCCATTCTGATTTAAATACTCCCTTATAGAAAAGATGGTATGTTCATGCGTTGCATACATTAGAAAGGCCTGTTTAATAAAAGGTGCCTTATCAGGATCTGGCACTATTATCTTTTGGTCGTATCTACATGTTGGTTTTGGATTTTTGATATTTTTGTAACCCAACGGTGCCCACGACGGGTAGTGACCAAATTTGAATTTTTCTATTTGCGTTTGTTTGGCTTTGTAGCCAGAGATTCTTGGATGTAAGGCATTCACAGAAGCTAAAATCTCATCAAAAAACTTTGAATAAGGATCATCATCAAATGAAGAGATTCCTGTAAGAGCTACTAGCTCAACTTTATACTTGTTAAGTAACCCACGAATTGTTAAATAGTCTCGGGTATCTCTCGAGAGCCTCGATGTATCCTGGAGAATTAAATAATCAATATCGCATTCAGAACATCTGGCAAGTAATGCCGTCAATCCAGGCCTACTCATTGTTGTACCGCTTTTTCCATTATCAACGTATATTTCCTCAACCAACACTCCACCCAGTTCAGCTATCTTTTCTAGGATCATAGACTTTTGAACATCTATTGATAAACCAGTCTCACCTTGATCCTGAGTTGAAACTCGACAGTACCCAATACAACTAGGCACTCTGTTTTTTGGTTTGTTTTTATTAACTGCTATTTCCATAATTACTTAGTTAAATATGGAACCTTGCAGTTATCCCGTATGGTATACTAAACGCACAGCAGGATAACTGCTGGTTCGAACAGAAAAACGCTTTTACTTTCGAGGTGAGGGCGTTTTTCTTTTTGATACACTCTTATCCTTACAGACTTTTTTGTTGTTGCCAAGCTCTAAACCGCCTGCTGTTGAATTAGATGCTAAGAGAAGTTCAACCCATCTTTTAGCAACCTCATCTATGTCTAGAGACTTGTTATTTGTATCCGTACTGTCTGCAACAACCTTAGAAGCCATATACCTAACCTTGATGGCTCCTATCAACATTAGAATTGTGTCTATACCTACGTTTGGTGTTTGGTTTCTTAGTAGAAACCTTTTTACCACAACTACTCACCATACGATTCCTCAATGGATATCTTTCCCCCAAAATAGTTTCTATGAGGAACTTTGACTTTCTAAAATGGCACAAGTCCTTGAGATCATCTCTATACAAGTCGTAGTAACATTCTCCAGACAAGAATGAAAAGGATATATTGTTAGTTACAAATAGCCTTTCCATCAAACTGGCATCTCTCCAATCTCTAGTTAGCCTATCAGTAGCCGTACAGACAATCCGCTCAACATTTCCACTAGACACTTCCTTGAGCATCTTTTGTAAAGCTGGGCGGTCAAGATCCATTCCTGAATATCCCAAGTCAACAAAAAACTTTCCTATTTTGAATGAGCGTTTCTGGCAATACTCCCTAAGCAACGCCTTTTGTATTTCTACTGAATCTCCATTTGCTGACGAGTTACGTATATAGCCAACAGTCTTTTTCTTCTTTTTATTAGTTTCCATCAGATTGTTCACCTCCTTTCAATTGATCCAAAATAAGACAACTATCCGTAGTTTCTGTCCCACTAGCATTGAGGGACACAAACTCGGAAGTGTCGTTTAACAGAAAATCTCTGAATTCGTCGACAATCGAGTAGGTCGCGGGAATTGTTCCCGACCCTTTGGTTTTGTGAAGTACATGCAATGCAGTTAGTTCCTCAAGCAACCTCCTTGATGTTTTTGGTGAACACTCAGCTACTGTAGCTAGTTGACCTGCAGTTAACGCTCCTCCCTCATCCACTAACAGTCGAATTGCTCTGGAACGATCTGCAGGCATCGATGAAATAACTACCTCTTTGATAATCGATAGCTCCTCTGTACCCACCTCATCTTTCTGAACTACAAATGCCAGGTATCTGGCCAAAAGCATTAACTGTTGTACTGCTCTCCACGGTTCCTCAACTTGAATATCCATGACTTCATAGTATGTGACATCGTTCCCTAAATCGTTTCTAATGGTGGAAGGTTGTGTGATTGCTATACCTCTGCAATTAGCGACTAACTTTGCTGCAATTTTCAAATAGTCTTGTGCATCTTTGTTTAGTGGTAACACCGTAAAAGATTTCTTTACCAGTTGATCCAAATAAGCGGAAACAAAGGCTCTGGTCTCGTTACCAATAGTGGTTCGATCTTCACCCCCGAACACTCTGTCAAAACAGGCATCCTGTTCGTCTGTTGAGATTGTAGGCATTGTGTAGGACAAAAATCTTGGCCCAACCATGTTCATGTATCTTGTGTGTCTGTTCAAGGTGGCTGGTGTTATACAGCCAAGTTGAGAAAACTCAATTAAAAAGTTTATATTTCCTCTTCTTGAACTGAATTTTGAATAGTCCTTATCGTAAATGCCTACAAGATCACCCAAAAGCTTTTTAGTTGTTTCTTCATTGAGTGAAAATATAGGCGTCCAGTCCTTTACCACCAGACACTTTTTGTCGATAAAAGAAAGTAAGTCGTATACCTCTTCTGTTTTGGTTTGCCTTTCACCAGATACAAAAGCGTTGGTGGTTAAACTATCTACGTTATATGTGACATCAGAATCTTTTAGCAGACGAACCAATTCGGTTTTTCCAGATGAAGGTACACCGACCAACAAAAGCCAGATCATTACGGGATTACTAAAACTACCTGACGCTGCTACAGCCAATGTAAGTTTTAGCGCTGTTTGAGAACTTGGAATAAATTCCAACACCTTTTCTTCCACCTCTTTGTACGAAAGTTGTTTTATATCAATTGCACCATTTTTCATGATGAATACAATATAAACTTAACTCTGCAGGATGTTTTTTAGAGGAGTTTGGAGGAGATTTTATGGAATCAAGAGTTCAATTATGCCGGTATAACAGGGTTTAACTTATACTGCTCTGAACCCTAAAAAAGCAACCAAAAAATGTTGCTCTCGTATCCTCTAAGTATCTTTCAATACAGCCTTAACATGAGTACCGTTAGCATTGAACTCAAATGTTAATTTACCTCTTAGCTTGTTATCCTTTTGTAGTTGTTTGATACAGCTATTCTTTATCAGAAGAGCAATTCGTGAGTCATCCCATGTGTACATATCTCGCCCCCGTTTGTTTTCATCTGATTTGATACGGATCTTTTTTATTACCTCCCTAACTGGCAGAAAGGCATTACGTACCTCGGGGTTTAGCGTTTCTTTTAGAAACAAGAAAGGACGCGCATCGGCTTTTGAGATAGGAATCCGTTCCCCATGTTTACTAAATTTCAGGTATCCTTTGCCGTTTTCCTCAACACAATATGGCCATTCGACTTTACCGAAATCATCTTCATTACTTTCACTAGATTCTTGGAATTTATTCTTTTGTTTTAGTTTTGATAGAAATTTTTTGATCTCCCTTAATGAATAAGAAACTTGATAAGTGTTAAATATAGGTTTATACATTGATGTAACCTGCCATTCAATATTTTCTTGTATAGCTATAACCTTGATATGTTTTTTCTTTTCAAGAGTGAGAATTGTATCCTCCAGCTCATAATAAAAGGGGTTATCAATACGTCTGTCAGAATAATAAAAATTCTCTATAGTCACAGTTTTAGTGTCCCCATCCTTTGCGGGGGCACAATCCACTAAGGATTGGACTAAACGATATGTATCCTTCTCAATATTCATAATTCTCCAAAATTATCTAAATTCTCTACTACAATTTTACTAGAAAATAAGCTCCAGTTTAACTTATAGATCAATATAGTGGATAGCATAGTATAATCAAAATGCAGGGTTATTTATGTTTGAAAGGAAAATTATATGGAATTAAAAGGTAAAGTAGTTTTAATCACTGGGTCTTCCAGCGGAATAGGTAAAACAACGGCCATTAGATTTGCAGAGGAAGGTGCAAAAGTGGTCGTTAACTACAATATAAACAAAGAAGGTGGTGAAGAAACTCTAAAAGAGGTTGAAAAACACACAGAAGGGCTTCTCGTACAAGCAGATGTATCCAATCCCGAGGATATCAAAAAATTGTTCGATGCGGTCACAAAGAAATTTGGAAAAGTAGAAATTTTAATAAATAATGCAGCCATTCCCAACGACAAAGTACCGTATCTAGAAGCTTCCTATGAACAAATCTTAGAATTAGTTAACACCGATCTTATCGGACCTATGATGTGTTCCAAACACGCTATAGAACTAATGCAAAAACAAGGCTATGGAAAAATAATAAATACTAGCTCTATAAGAGGAGCAGAACATGGAGGAAGATCTGTTGTTTACGCTGCATCAAAGGCTGGACTCAATAGTTTTTCAAAAACACTAGCAAAAATGGTTGCACCAGATATCCAAGTTAATGCTGTTGCACCAGGATTTGTAAAAACAAGAAACTACGACAAAATGACAAAAGAGCAAATGGATAGCTTCATTGACCAGACATACCTCAAAAGATGGGTTACAGAAGACGAGATTGCAGATGCATTTATCTTTTTAGCTAAAAATGACGCAATGACTGGGCAGGTCATATATGTGGATGCTGGTTTCACGTTGAAATAGATATGAAAATACTAGTCTTTACCGAAGGAACTATCATTATGCATCTTTTAGGTAAGGATGTTTCACGTGAAGAACGAGTTAAACAATCCGAAAAAGCTGGCATACAAGGAGAAGAAAGACGACTTGCATATGAAAGTAACTCACCTCTACCAGAAGTGCCGTATGGAGATGTTTACGACCTTGAAAACTATGTACCTGTAGGAAATGCTGTTTCAAAGGTACAAAAGTGGCACGAACAAGGTGCTGAAATTCACTATCTTACATCAAGAAGGGTTAAAATTGAGATAGATACAATAACAAAGGTGCTGAACAAATATCAATTCCCTGAGACACAAAACATCCACTATAGAGCGCAAGGACAGGACTATAAAGATATTGCTGAGGAACTAGTTCCTGATGTTCTTATCGAAGATGACTGTGAAAGCATAGGTGGTGCAGATGAAATGACATACACTCATATAAATCCTGAAATAAAGCAGAAGATAAAATCCATCCCAGTAAAAGAATTTGGAGGTATAGATCACCTACCCGATAACCTACAAGAATTAGTAAAATAACGTTTTTTCATAAGCCCTGTACCAACATCGCACCACTAAATCACCCTAAATCATATAGACTAAGCAAAAACCCTTTCATATAAGCATAAAAGTCTTCTCCCATTCATAATTCACAAAAAAGAATGGAGAGTTTTATGCTAGAAAATATGCATCTTTTTCTGTTTCTATCAGACGCCACAAATCCCTAAAATACAGCAAAAACACTTCATAAATAACCTGTAAAATAGTAAAATAACACTATGAAGATAACAATTTTGTGTCCTCAATCAGAGTTCTCTACAGAACAACAGTATAAGTTATCAGTTGTAGGTGAAGTTATATATACAAAATCTAGAGATGAATATCCTCTAGATGATTTAATCAAGTTAGCAAAGGATTCGGAAATTCTTGCTTTTGATCCAGATAACATAGGCGGATTCGAAAAGACACCAACCAGATTACTAAATCTAATGGAAGCTATGCCTAAATTGAAAGGATTAGTGCTTAGCACCACAGCCTTTGGCTACGTAGATAAGGATTATTGTAAGAAAAGAGGAATTGTTGTAACCAATGTGCCATTTTACTCTACAGAATCAGTTGCAGAACACACTCTAGCTATGATTTTGGGTTGTGTTAAAAGAATATTCCTAACAGATCGTAGAACACAGAAAAATAAATATAAATTAGAAATGGGTCGTGAGTTAAACCATCTATCCGTTGGCATTATAGGTCTTGGTCACATCGGTGAACGAACAGCTGAATTATGTAAAGCAGTAGGTGCTTCGGTTTATGCCTATAACAGGACTCCTAAAAGAATGGAGCATATACAAAGAAAATCTATAGAGGAAGTACTTACAAAATCAGATGTTATAGCCATTCATCTAGCCGAAAACAAAGAAACAGAGCATTTCTTATCAAAAGAACGAATAGAAATGTTAAATGATGGTGTTGTTGTAGTAAATACATCAGATAGATCTATAGTCGATGAAGTTGCTATGGCAAAGGCGTTAAAATCTGGGAAAGTGGATCAATACTGCTTTGAGGGTGAAAGTCTAAAAGGATCGCCTCTTGATGACATAGAAACAGCTATTATGTTCAAGGGATTTGGTTGGTTTACAAAGGAAGCCCTAGAAAAAAACAAAGAAATCTGGGTTGATAACATTGTTGGAGTAGCCAAAGGAGCACCACATAACCCTGTTGAGTTGTAAGAATTTAGTTAAAACAAGTAACCCATAGTTTGACAAAAGAGGGTTTATATCCTATAATATACTTGTTGGTAAGTTAAGAAAGCCAAGTTTTGGATAGAACCTAATGCCCTGGGTTTCCGCACAGGACTTGGCTTTTTTAATGCCAAATAGCAATCTTTTCTCTCAGCACCAAATTCAACTATATGTTGTATTGGTTGGTAGAAAGGATTGAACAATGTTCTTTTACAAGAAAATAGTTAGGATTAGTCGTTATCTCCTATATGACGAGGTTGTTTTGCTCTTTTTGAGCTTTTTCAAAGAGAGCTTAGGAAGAGCAAATCAACCAAAAACCAGAACCTACCTGTCCCAAAGTTAGCTACGACTAAGGGTAAAACAACAGAAGGTTCGATGTAAGGCATACCATAGGAGGTTAATGCCATGGCTACGATCGATTTTTCAAAGGTTGTTGAATTCTCCAACGGCGTCCGTCTTCTCAACTGCACTCCCCATCCCGTCGCTTTTTTGGATGGTGAGAACCTGGTCACTGCGGAACCCTCCGGGGCGACACTGCTGGCTAAGGCAACGGAAACACCGGCTGGCAATTTCGGCGCCGCTCAACTCGTGAAGACTGTGTTTCAGACCAGCCCGCAAGGCGAAGAGGAACTGTCTCAGATCGAGATTGAGGCTTCTGGCGTTCTCGTACTGGGCTCGATCATCAGCGCACAGGCCTACGCAGGTCGAGTGGTCGGCATGATCTCAGCTCCCGGTTTCGAACGAATGCCCCCGGCTGAGAAGCGCTTCACCACCGAGAAGTTCACAACCTTCTAGATCACTTGGTGACGCTAAAAGATCCTAACTATTCAAAATGAGTTTCTCTGGTAACAGAGGATGGAAGTAACACAATCCACAGATTTTTTGGAGAGTGCGAAAACAACAGAGGGGCAGCCCGCTGTAACTCGAGTTAGGACGTAAGGTTAATCCTTGAACAAGATTGACCCACGATAGTGGCGCGTTCTCGGAGTTATCCGATGCTCAAATGAGGCTGATTAATTGAGCAGAAAATAATGCAATCATTTGTTCTTTTGACCTGGATTGTGGTACCCACCATAGTATTACCTTCCAGGTCTGCTCTTGGGATAATCCCAACTGATGAGTCTTCCACAAGGCAAGACGAAAGCAGGAGAACATTGATAACTAAATAAAATAGTTAGGGAGCAATTAGGCAATAAAGTCTCTTAATTGTCTAATATACTCCCTGCTATTTCAGCTATAACTCTACACGAGGCTAATTACCTATAAATCATTGATTTGTTGGTAGCTAGTCTCGTGTGGAGATAGACACCACAATCTTTTCATTGCCTGTGCCTAATTTTGGGCTAAGGCCAATCAAACATACCCTAAGGAGGTATTTGAGATGAAAGCTTACGATGTTAAGGGAACAGAAGTATCACGCGGGATTCCAGTGTCGACCGAACCCTATGCTAAGATCGCATTCGGCGAGGGTGGTCACAAAAGGGCGACGTGGATTCCTCTCGGCAAGAATGATGCGAACAGCATCGTCGTCAAGACACCCATCACCACTCGGAAGTGGAACGGTCAGGAATACGAAACCGTTGAAACGGGAAACTTTACAGTTACCGTTGAGGATGTAGGCGTCATTGCTCTGAAAGACAAGAATACTGGTGAGCCAAATGGTCGGTTTCTCATCGTTGCTCCGCGCAATGGTTCTGACAACCGTATCCTAGTGCTCTGGCGCGTGTCCAGTGGCTACCGTGGTTCAGCCAGTATCAAGGCGGGTGAAGGCGTTACCGTCATCGGGTCTGATCAATCTTGGCACAGCGGCCGTGGTTCACTGGGTTCAACAGCAGAAATGCTCGCAATCCTGAAACCAGGTCAAGAACTACGGGCATCCCGATCTGGGCGTCGAGTTCAAGAAAATCGTGCTCGCCTGACATGGGACGGCAAGGAAATCAAGGTCGTTTACGGCGATGATTCCCTGTTCGATGTCGTAGGTGCAGACGAACCCGAAGGTGACTATATCTAGAATTAGCTGAAAAGCACGGGAGATCTGGGCTACAATACACACGGTTGAATAAACCCTCTGTTGAGTAGCCCTTTCTCATTTCTATAGACATTTATTCCTTTTTCAAAGAGCCACTCACACAAACATTTTCCATAACCATACATTCATTAACTCTATTCATTTCTTCTCTTATCTCATTAACAAACTTGAAATCAGCAAAGATATCGAATATATCAATAATTTCTGAGGGTATATTATGGTTACGCTCCCCGAGCCAATCTGTACTTAATATAACTGAGTTATGATACACTGAGATCGATGAAAAAATTATTATTTAATATTTTCCTCTTTTTTCTTCCATTGGCTTTTATTCCGAAAATAGTTCTTGCTGATGTACCAAATCCAAACTATTTCATTGCAAAATGCCATCCCAGCGAAATGATGGTTGAATGTAGTTATAGCAGTGAGGAACCTTTTGGCCCTAAAACTTATAATGGATGCGCAGAATATGAGAATAATCCTAAATATAGATTTCTTGAACAAGATGGAAGTTCTTTTGGGGGAGATATAAAGTTCTGTTTTAAAGATCTGTCGTCAGATAATTTTATTATTTACCATATAAAAGTGTTGTTACAAATAACACCAATTACATTGCTTTTGGAAATACCAATATTTCTCGTTTTTTTTGGCTTTAGAACTAAAAAAGCTTTGCGTATCTTATTAACAGCGAATTTACTTTCTGTACCCACTTTTTATTTAGCAACTATTCTTCTACCAACGCGGGGCTATGTTCCGCTCTTAGTTATGGAGTTAATAGTAATCATTTTTGAAGCGATTCTTATTAAATTTATGTTTAAAGAAAATAGGTTGAAAAATATACTAATTTATTCTTTTATTGCGAATATTTGGTCAGCAATTATTGGAAGCATAATATTAGACCTAATTGGAGATCTGATGGAAATTATGCCATATTTTTTCCCACTCGAAAGTATTCCTCTTTAATTTGTATTACTAACCTAAAGTATTCAAAAACTTGAAAAATTCGTACAATTTAACCAATTACATTAATATTACTATTTCTGAGCCATAAAAAAATATTTATCTGTACTTGTAAATTAAATCTTCTTAATACAGCATAATATATTTAATTGGTCTATAATTACCTTATGTCTAGGAATCCTATTATTAATGCACTTGCTGCTTCTTCTTACATAATTCTAGTTGTCTTAGTAATGAATTTGGCAACTCAGCCTTTTAGAAATAAACCTGACACTTTCGGCGCCCCCTTAATTATGCTATTTGTACTTACACTTTCTGTAGCGATAATGGCTTTCCTATTTTTCTATCAACCTGTAATACTCTTTATTGAAGGGAATAAGAAAGAAGCTGTAAATCTATTTACTAGAACCGTAGGTATATTCGGAGTAATTACATTAATATCTTTAATACTTCTTTTTTCAGGATTGATCTAGCACACTAAAGCTACTTTTATATATAAGGTATCTTCCTGGGATAAAGAACTCCGGATGGTTTCTCTATCTTGTCCCCTATCTCACATTCATCATAAAATTGACTTGATACAGCTATGTTTCTGATATTTCCTTTTTCCATTTTTACTTCTAGAGTATAAAAATGCTCTATCTTCTTACTATCCTCAAAACTACCCTTTTTTGAATTATATGATTTATTTAATACTTCCCCTCTCCATGATTCCTTTCTTCCCTTCAGTATAATTCTAATAATGAATACTCCTACAACAATGATAGGAAGAATAAATGGAAGAAAGATTACAAATACAGCACCTTTCATATACCATGATTATAGTACTTTAACCAACAATGGGATAGAAATTCTCAATCATTATATTGACCGTTTTATTCTTGTTATAATGAATAAAATATAAGTTATGTACAAAGGAGGTGTTAAAGATAAGATGACAGAAAAGAAAATAGGGGTAATAACCCATTATTTTGATCATATAAATGTAGGGATAATAAAACTAAACGGAGATTTGAAAATTGGAGATAGAATAAGAATAAAAGGAAAGATCTCAAGCTTTGAACAGGAAGTAAATGAAATGCAAGTAGATCATAAAAATATTTCCCAAGCTAAAAAAGGCCAGGAGATCGGAATTAAAGTTACGGAAAAGGTTAGAGAGGGAGATGAAGTAATATCTCTGTAGATTAATTCCTACCCTATTTTGCATCTAAATCAATCTTAATAGATAGATATATATGTGTGTATAAATATCAAACTTAATTATTAGTAATACTGCCTAACATTATGTTATAAATGTATATTCCTATTTTAAAATAAACATATATGCAAGATTATAAAAAACACATTTATGATTACGTTCCCCCCGGATATTATGATAAATCAATAAGAACAAACCTCCTTCAAAGATTCTGGCATAGTAGAAGATTTAAAGAAGTTGAAAAAATATCACAAAAAATAGATGGGAAAATATTAGATATCGGTTCTTCTGATGGTCTATTCACAGAGAAAATCAAAAAATACACCCAATGCCCATATATAATAGGAATTGATGTTTTAGAAGATTCCGTGGATTATGCAAATAAAATAAGGGGAAATGATTATCTAAAATTCATTACGGCCGATGCTCATACCCTACCCTTTGAAAACTCTACATTCAGCGCTGTTTATTCAATTGAATCCTTAGAACATTGTGTTGATATTGATCAAATACTAAAAGAGGTATCAAGAGTTTTATCTCCTCAAGGAATATTTATTGTTTTAGTACCATCAAATAGTATTTTATTTAGAATAATATGGTTCCTGTGGACCTCATCCAAAGGAAAGGTTTGGAAACATGCCCATTTGCATACATTCTCCAGTAAATCTTTACCGATATTATTGGAAAAACATAATTTTAAAATACTGGAGAAAAAAAGCTTTTTATTGGGAATGCTTTTATTAATAAAAGCTGCTAAACAATAATATCTCAATTTATCCCAGTTTCGTATTCGGTATTTATTCGTATATTTGATACAATCCAAATATGTGCGGTAAATATTTATTAAATACCGGTGATCTATATAAAAGATACTCTATAAAAACATCTTTGAAAGACACGCCAAAACTTGAACCAAATTATCTATGCCTTCCCGGATCAATACACCCCGTGGTAATAAATAATGATGGGAAAGAAATTCATCTAATGAAATGGGGTTTAATCCCATCTTGGGCAATAGATCCTAAGATCGGCTTTAAAAATATCAATGCCCGTTCGGAAAGTATAAATATAAAGCCTTCATTTAGAAGATCTTTCATGAAAAAAAGATGTTTAGTACCTGCTTCGGGATTCTATGAGTGGAAAAAAGAAGAAGGAAAGAAAAGTACACCATATTTTATTAGACTGAACGCACAAGAAACATTTTCCTTTGCAGGATTATATGAATCGTGGATAAATAATGAAGGTAATACTATCCTTTCTTATACAATAATTACAACAAGACCAAATAGAATAGTTGAACAAATTCATGAGAGAATGCCCGTAATCATCTCTTTAAATCAGGAAGATAAATGGCTGGATATAAATACAAAAGAAAATGAATTAATAGCATCCCTATCATCATACGCAAATGACGAAATGAGAATAGAAAAACTCTGATCTAAGTAATTAACTATCTAATATTTCAAAAAATTTTGATAAACGGTTATCTATCTTTTCTACCCCCTGCTCGGCAAAGAATAACATAATTATTATTGCTGTCCCGATAAAAGAACCTATTACAAACCTTCTCCACTTTAACCCTACTCTATGATCGTTAAAGAATAAAGCAACTGATTTGGATATAACTTTTATATCTACTTCAGAATTTAAATCCTTTGGAAATATATCTTTTAATATTTCCCATCTATCCTTATTCTTGGTATTATCCTTTTCCCTTAACAGAGAGGAATATAGTTCAACTGTTCTATCTACTATTACACTCCAGTCCAAATTAGATACCCTTTTTCTACAATTTGCACACATATTTAGATACTTATCTTTGGGTAGATTTAATATTCTCTCCACTTCGTGAGCAAATTCCTTCGGTCTTGTATCTTTATCAAGTCTTTTTCCTACTGAATCATCAATAAGCTCATCTATCGTTTCATTGGATAAACCAACCACCGGTTTTCCTGATGCTAATGCTTCGATAACAGCTAAACTTTGAACCTCCATCTTCGATGCTGATACAAATAAATGACTCTTTTCCAATACTTTAGGTATTTTAGAGAATCCAACTTCACCCATAATAGATACTTTTCCGCACTGATTTGATGATTCTCTAAGATTATTCTCTATTTTTAACTTCATCTGAGATAAATAATCTTCATCCAGATGCTTTCCTACCAAAAGTAAATTGTAATTGTCAGGAAGGTATTTCATCACATCTATTAAATAATCCTGGTTTTTCCTAGCAGTTAAGTGGCCTGTGAATATTAGTGTTTTATTCCTTTTCCCAATATCGGGTATACTGCATTGATTGAATACCTTTATATTTCTACCATTTGGTATTTTATATACATTATCCGAATATCCAACTTTTGCCATTTCTTTCTCAGCAGCATCGTTTAATACAATAAATGCATCTGTATTTTTATAAACAGTATTTGAATATAAAAGAGCTATCTTGGGGGTAACCATAAACTTTAATTTCTTGAATACATCACTCATTCCAAAATCAGTTATTTTTGTAGCGAGGATGTGTATTGTCATTATAAATGGGGTACGGGTGCTTTTAGCCCACCCCAAGCCCAGCATCGGAAGAGAACCTTGATCATGAACATGAACAATATCAGGGGATAAATCATCCAAAGCTTTGAATACAGTTTTAATATTCTTTATCGTTAGCAAAGGAAGATCTATATCTCCATTACCGATACTTTTTATGTATAGTTTTTTCAAATTATTTGTCTGCTCAATTACCGTCTTCCTGCCCGGCTGAACTAACAACACACTATGACCTTTACTGCACATAGCTTCGGCTAACTCGTGTGTTACTCTGCCTACACCCCCTCCCTTTCCCTGGGAGAAAGATGCAAATATAGCAATCTTCATAAAAAGATTCTAACATTTTTAAAAAATTAATATCTTCATAGATACCTGCTGTATAATTAGAATAATGCCCGATCTACTAACAAATGAGATAGAGTATATATATTTCTTCTACGGTCTTTCTTTTATCATCCTTGGAGTAGTATCACTGTCGTTCAGATATACAAAGGATATTGAGAAAGAAATAAATGAAACGGAAGAGAATAAGATAACAATAATACTGGGAATAAATTAAATATTAACTAAGGATTAATTCCACACCAATAAAACATAGGTATAACAGAAGCAGAATAACTGCTTCCTTTCTGGATAATCTGTTTTTTGATCGGGCAAAGAAATAGAAAAGAACAAGACCAATAAATATAAATATAAATCTCTGGATGAAATGATTAGGAATGATTATAGCTCCTCCATTTATCATAACCATTACTCCAAATATAAGAGTGTTGGCAGTAGCAGAACCGATATAATCTCCAAATGCAATATCCTTATTGTTTGATTTTAAACTCCTTACAGCAATAAATAGTTCGGGTAAATTAGTTCCTATGGATAGCACCACCACACTAATTACAAAGGGAGATATTTTTAATACTTCTGAAAATTCCATTGTTCTTTCAACAATGAAATCACTGACAAAGAATATTAATACTAAACCTATCAATATTCTTAAAAAAGATACCAAATTATGTTTACCGTTCTTCTTTACTGCTGATTCAAAGCTCTCAACCAGGTTTTGTTTTCTTTGGACAATGTAAAAAGTAATCAAATATAGGAGAATCATTAAAATAGCTTCAAATATACCAACTCTTCTATCGGCTACTAAAAAGGATGGTGCTACACAAATAATGAGGGACATAAACAATGCTCCGGGGTCCATTCTATTAGTCAGATTTATCCCATTACCAAATATTGCAAGCATAGGAATAATAAATAAGAATATGACAACAACACCGCCTAATAGATTTCCGACGAATATCTGCGGGTCATTCTCAATAATTGAAGTTATTCCTACACCAATTTCAGGCATGGAGGTTAGCATTCCCAGAATAAAAAAGGAGAGGGCGAAGCGTGACATTTTTATTGATTTTGACATCTTATCAACTGAAGAAATAATCAAATCAGAAGCATACCAAAGGACAATAAAGGAAAAGACATATAGGATAATCTTTAAGAACATTTCCATTATTAATTATTAACATATATCTTCAATAAGGTCTATTTACTGAAGATAGAAACTACTGATTTATTTGATAGAGTGCTATTCCAACAGCAACAGATAAATTTAAAGAATCAACATATGAACTCTGTGGTATTCTCACACGCTTTCCTTTATCTGTGACGTCTGCGGGCAATCCCTTACCTTCGTTTCCAAAAAATATTGAATAAGGGTTGTTAAAATTAGTTTTAGATAAAATACTATCTCCATCAGTAACAAAGAAATAATTAGTGTGTTTATACAATGAGATATACTCATCTATTGAATTAAAGTAATTATAATTTACCGTATATACAGCCCCCATAGAAGATCTTCCAACTTTAGGATCAAATATATCTACAGCAGGTTTAATAATTGCCAATTCTTTAAATCCATAGGCATACATAGTTCTGCATATAGTACCTAAATTACCCATATCTGCAGGTTCAAACAATACAATATGATTACCCATAGGATCTAAATCAGAAGTATACTTCTTATAAACTCCGGCAGTATATGTATTGCCGGTAACTGAAATTCTATCCATGACTGATTTATTAATTTCCCAGGAAATGCCTTTTTCACGGCATATATTCTTTATCTCTGATACTCCTTTGCTGTCTTCAGAAACGTCCGGTGATAGATACACTTTTATTGTTTCCATCGATCTATTTCTGAGAAGCTCTATAGTAGGAGATATTCCCAGGGAATAAGAAATATCCGAATCCTTTCTGTATCTTTTAATCATAGATTTAATTTGAAAATAATCAGAATATTTATATATTACTGCTTTCTGCTCTATCTTTCTCTTTCTTCCTGAATATTAAGATAAGATTTCTTATATATATTAATGAATTAAGACATGAAGCTGCTATAAAAACTATATCCCTGCGTTTTATGGAATAAACAAGAATCATTAATGTACCAACAATACTTAAATACCAGAAAGATACGGGAATAACACTCTCTTTTTTCTTTTCTGAAACCCACCACTGAACTGCAAATCTTAGAAAAAATACAAACTGAGCTGAGAAACCAAAGATAACCCACGGATCTAAAAGTTCAATTAATCTATCCAGCATAAAATAGATGATATCACGTAGAAAGACCTCAGTCGATCTACCCAATCAATAAATTTTTAATCTAAAACATTATCTACTACCCTTTAATATTGCTGCCACAATTAATTATTAACTCGTGGTCTTTGGACTCTCCCAATTTTATTATATTATTCTTTCCCATCAAAGATTTACCATCATAAATTATGTCCTTAATTTCTCCTGAATAATTAAACTCTTTTGAAAAATTTAAAGCTTTTATTTTAGCGCCACCCTTCTTAGTCAAATCTACGCTAATATCTATACCGGGTATTGTAATCTGACCCCGCTCTCCTGAAATTATATCTTCTGAAGGAAGTTTTAACCCCGGTATATTTATATCCTTCTGCATATGTGTACTGATAGGAGAACATCCATAATTCTTAACTTCAATATTTACAGCTTTATTATTTAAAAATGTAGTTAATGCCACTATTCCAGCAGCAATAATGGTAACCGCTCCCAAAGGTCCTTTCATGGTTAGTAAGGTCTTACCTGTCTTTACTACACTATCCTTACTTGTTAATCCTGATACTGCAGCTGTTTCTTGTATTCGATGTATTCTTTCAATCTCGGATTGTAAATCCTTCCAATTTTTTAATAATAGAAGAAGGAGCTTCTTCCTATCTTTTTTCTTAGGAGTATCCTCAGAAAGATTTTCCAGAGAAAGATAAATAACATCCCCTTCCTGTATTTTTCTAACTCTATCAGCAATATCTAATACCTGTTTTATCTTCTTGTCCGCCAGAGCACTTGTATCCTTGATTAATTCGGAAAGCTTTTGCAATTTATCCAAGGTGGTATTCTCCTCACATAACAATTCTAATCCTGCTTTTATTTTATCTTTTTGTTCTTGACTTAATTTTTTCATACTAATATTTTACATCATATATTGATACATATATAAATAAAGTGTTATGATTTACTCATGGTTAGCAATATGGAACGTATGAGAGGAAATAAAGTTCTTCGTCTTCTGCTAATAATCTTCCTTATTCTTGTAGTTGCTTATTTATTTTATTCCGTTTCTTAAGGAGGTATATGGCAGAATTAAATATTCCTAAATTTAAACCTTTAGCTGACGCAAGCGAAGGAAAGAAAAAATTCCTTAAACCTCTATTCGGAGGTTTGTTAGTGTTATTGGCAGCTGCTTTTGGATTGGAGTTAACAAATAATGACTGGGATTTGGGAAAGATAATGTCCGGTCAAAGTATGGAAGAGGCAAAAATAAAAAGGGATGCAAATGGAAATTTTCTTCTTGAAAGCTGTAAAGAAGATATTTATAACTGCGCCAGCTTTAAGCTGCAACCCGAAGCTCAGGAAGTATTGGATAAATGCGGGGGTGCCGGATATGATATCAACAAATTGGATGGGGATGCGGATGGTATTGCTTGTGAAAACTTACCTAAAGGTAATTAATACAACTAACTTATATTAAGGAAAAAAGTAATTAATTTATTTCAATTAAATAAACTAAGGGGGTGTATTTTCTATGTATAAGGTGTTAAAGAAAAACGGTGAGGTTCAGGATTTTGATCCCAAAAAGATAGAGGAGGCTGTAATCAAATCCGGGGGTACTGAAGACGAGGGAATTAAGATTGCTAATGAAATTGAATCGTGGCTTGATGAAGTAGCTCAAGACGGTGTTGTAGATGGAATATTAATCAGAAGTAAGGTTATTGAACTACTTCAAGAAATTAATCCTGATGCAGCTGCTGCTTTTGAAGCGTACAGAAAATAACGGTACTGAGGGGCCAGAAATATATTTAGACTTTAGTCCTAAAGTATTCTATGGTTTTCTTTAAACCTTCTTCCAGATGTGTTTTTGGCTCCCAGCCTAGTTCCTTTTTTGCAAGAGAAATATCAGGTCTTCTTTGTTTGGGATCATCCTCCGGAAGATCTTTAAATACCAGTTTGGATTTTGATTCCGTATATTCAATGATTCTATTAGCTAAATCAAGTAAATTTATTTCATTTGGATTTCCAACGTTAACGGGACCCGTAAAATTATCCTTGTTCATGAGAAGATAAATTCCTCCGATCATGTCCTCTACGTAACAAAAAGATCTGGTCTGTTTACCATCTCCGTATATGGTAATCGGTTCTCCTTTTAATGCCTGGAGAATGAAATTTGATACTACTCTTCCATCATCTAAAGCCATTCTAGGACCGTAGGTATTAAATATTCTTATTATACGTATCTCCAATTTATGCTGACGGTGATAATCAAAAAATAAAGTTTCGGATACTCTTTTACCTTCATCATAGCAAGCTCTCGGTCCTATTGTATTTACATTTCCCCTGTAATCTTCCGTCTGGGGATGAACTAGGGGGTCTCCGTAAACCTCAGAGGTTGAAGCTTGAAGAATCCTGGCTTTATGTTTCTTTGCTAAACCAAGAATATTAATTACTCCAATTGTATTGGCTTTTATAGTTCTTACGGGGTTAATCTGATAATGGATAGGTGATGCGGGGCAAGCTAAGTTATATATTTGATCAATTATTATATTATCAAGATAAAGCTGGTCTATAATATCATGGTTTATAAAACTGAAATTAGGATTGGATAAAAGGTGGTGAATATTTTCCTTGCTTCCTGTGAAAAGATTATCTAAACAAATGACTTTGTCTCCTTTTTCCAATAGATATTCGCATAAATGACTTCCTAAAAACCCCGCGCCTCCCGTTACTATGATAGTTTTCATAATTTTCATGCTATCATTTTCACGGAATTTAACAAATACCCATTGATTAAAATCCCTGACTATTATATAAGATATTATATTCGTATTTCCTTCGGGTATTTTAAATGATACAGGACATAAAAACCCCAATTAGTGTCAGCTTATATTATGACCATAGGAAAAACACATCTTTTCCAATATCCCTCCTTTGGGAAGGAAGAAACTACCACATTAAAAAGATAGGGCTTCATTACTCTTTCAGAAAAGGTAAAACTCTATTTCATATATTCACCGCTGTAACGGAGAATCTGTTTTTTAAACTGGTTCTTAACACGGATAATTTATTCTGGTCTTTAGAACAGATTGGAGATGACCAAATATGTTCATGAATAATATCGGGTTCAACCCGAAGATACCGACAATAATACATATAGATTTAAATTCATGCTTTGCCACTATAGAGCAACAGGCAAACCCTCAGTTAAGAGGGAAGCCTATTGCCGTAGCTGCTTATAAAACACCAAATGGATGTATATTAGCCCCATCTTTTGAAGCAAAGAAACTCGGAATAAAAACAGGAATGAGGGTTAAAGAAGGAAGAATAATCTGCCCCCAGCTTATTATTCTGGAACCGGATCCCTGGAAATATAGAAACGTGCACCTTCGTTTGAAAAAAATACTATGTGATTATGTGGAAAAACCCATACCTAAATCTATAGATGAATTTGTTTTTAACATTGAGGGGTATCCTTCGCTCAAACAAGGTGCTGTTTGGGTGGGAGAGGATATAAAGAAAAGGCTAAAAAAAGAGATAGGGGAATGGATTACTGTATCAGTAGGTATAGGTACAAACAGATTCCTGGCTAAAACTGCCTCAGAGCTTAAAAAGCCCGATGGATTGGAAATAATAGATAAAAACAATTATGAAAAAATATTTTCCGGGCTTAATCTTTCAGATCTATGCGGAATAAAAACAAACAATATAATAAGACTTAATAAAGCCGGAATTTATAATGTAATGGATTTCTGCAAAACAGATCCTAAAACTCTGCAGAATGCATTTCATTCCGTCATAGGATACTATTGGTATCTTCGTTTGAGAGGATGGGAAATAGATGATGTTGAATTCGGGAGAAAAAGCTACGGAAATTCTTTGGCTCTTCAAAAAATATTGCGTACACCGGAAGAAATATCTCCAATCTTGATGGGTTTAATAGATAAGATGTCTCTGAGAATGAGAAGGGCAGGATATATATCTCATGGGGTTCATATCTCCCTTCTCTATAAAAATGGTGTTTACTGGCATAAATCCCTGGGAACTAGAAATAATCTTTTTTATCCGGGGGATATTTATAAAACAGCATATAATATTCTGATCAGATCTCCCTATAAATACCCCGTACATACTATAGCTGTATCCTGTTTTAATCTGGAGAAAGAGAAATATACACAACTTAATCTCATTGAAAATATAAATAAAAAACATTCTTTAACGCAAGCATTGGATAAAGTAAAAGAAAAATGGGGAGGGTTGGCCATCACCCCGGGCATAATGTTAGCTGAAGATAATCTGATTAAAGATAGAATCTCTTTTGGAGGAATAAAAGAATTGGAAGAGTTTGTAATTTCATAAACAATTAAAGTATCATAGCATTAGAGATATGAATATGCATTTTTATAAAAATAAAGAGGGAAAAGGAGGAATTGGAACATTAATAAGGGTAATTGTATTTCTGTTTATCCTAGCGGGTATACTCATTTTCATAGGTATTAAATTCGGGATACTTCCCCCATTGGATCAGATGCTTGGGTTTAACAAAGCCCGGGATCTAGGAATAAGGTATTCAGGTATAGATGTGATGAAGATCCACGATAGTATAGGAACAAAAACAACAATAATGAAAAGCGCATCTTCACCGAACAAAGATGTTAATGATAAATTTACTTCCGATGCAGGGATAATATTTGAAGGACAGAAACAGGTAAAGTACTCTCTGAATAGTGAAGAACTATCTGCTTTAGCAAATAGTCCCTGGAAATACTTCCCTCTTTCTGAATTGCAGATAAAGATAGGGGGCAACGGCATAGTGGAAGCTGCAGCTATGGTAAAGATAAATAAAATGATCTCCTTCGCACAAGTTCTGGGTGCTACGGATGAACAGGTAAAGGAAGCTATGAGGAATATGAATATACCCGAAAGAGATATTCCAATATACGTTAAGGGTACTTTTATCGTTAAAGAAGGGGAAGCAGAAATCAATCCGGAAAAAATATCTATTGGTATTATAAATATGCCTAAACAAATGATAGATAAAGTAACTCCTTCCGTTACGGAAAGCGTGAACTCAATAATAAACGGCTTTCCGGGGTTTTATATAAAATCACTATCTTTTAATAAAGAAAAAATGAATTTTGAGGGAACTGTCCCGGAAAAACAAATTATATTTACTGAATAAATACATTTATATATTGAAAATGAAAAAAAATATCCTTCCCGCATTACTATTAACGGCAGTTTTATTATTTGGGTTATTCTTCAACACATGGAATATTAATTTTGGTCTTCCTCATAGTTTTTATGCGGATGAACCGGAAATAGCTGAACCGGCAATAAAATATACGTATGAGATAAGAGATATTATTAAAAATAATAATTATTACAAATTAATACCCATATCTTACGTCTACGGTACTTTTCCAACCTATTTTTTAACTGTTTTTACCATGGGTTTTAGCAAATTTATGAATTTAGCTAATCTGCATTTTGATAAAACCTCTATCTATATATTTATGAGATTATTAACAACTGCCATTACTCTCGGAACAGGGATATTTACCTTTCTTTTAGCCGGTAAATTATTTAAAGAAAAAAATAATAATCTTCTAATTAAACTAATATCACTATTTTTAATCCTTTTAAACTGGAAATTCATTGTTCATTCACACTATGTTAATGCTGATATCTTCCTTACCTTTCTTCTTCTGGGTTCAATATATTTCCTATATAAAGCTTATACCAATAATTTTGATAATTTAAACACGGTGTTGTCTGCTATTCTTTTTGGATTAGCATATGGAACTAAATTCACCGCACTAATATCTCTACCCTGTTTCATATATATATTCCTGGCGAAAAAAGATTTAAAGGCATTATTTGGTTTTATATTTACTTCTCTTATATCCTTTCTAATAACTAATCCATTCTCTTTGATATTCTTCTCCGATTTTTCATATAGAATATTTGAGATGTTTTTTAAAGAAGCAGGCATGGTATTTGATTCCGTAGATACAAATCCTCTTAAATATATTGATGCTTTTATTCATATAATCGGAATAATTTTACTCCCATTCTTTATTCTAGGAATATATTCAGCATTCAAAAAAGACGAGGAAAATAAAAACAGGCATTTCCATTTTTTTATAATTGCCAATATTTTATTTTACCTCCTCTTCTACTCCCTACAGTCAAGAAGAGTTGAAAGGTGGCTCCTTCCTATAATTCCCCTGGTGGTTATTTATATTTCCTATGGCCTGTCTGCAATAAAAAACATATTAACAAATGCAGCTTACATTTTGTTATTATTTTTTCTCACCCTATCTTATTTATACTACCCCTCTCTTCTTTTATTCCAATTCAGAAGAGATACCCCAAAATCAGAAGCATATAAATGGGCTAAAGAAAATATCCCCACGAAAAATACACTGCTTCCATATATCCTTGTTTATACAGAGGAAGGGCTTGATCCTATGAATAAATTAAACGGAACAGAGGTAATACAAACAAACGTATATGAATCTGAGAATAGCTTCCTTCAATATCCTATTAATCCCAATCTATTTGAATATGTAATTATATCTTCAAGGCCTATGCAAAATTTTAAAAGAGAAGAAGTAATTAAAAAATATCCGCAGTATGTTGAAAGGTGGAATAATTTTGAGAATACATTAACGGATAAAAATAAATTTGAAATGATAAAGGAATTCAGCCTTCCAAAACCAAATCTAATCCCTCTCTCGGACGTGTATGTTTTTAAAAATATGAATAATGGGACTGACTGCGGATGCAGTGATTAAAGGTAATCTCTTAATCTTTTGCTTCTTGACGGGTGTCTTAACTTTCTTAATGCTTTAGCCTCTATCTGTCTTATTCTTTCTCTTGTAACACCAAATTCCTTTCCTACTTCTTCCAAAGTTCTGGATCTTCCATCACTTAATCCAAATCTCAATTCTAATACTTTCTTTTCTCTGGCATTTAACGTTGTCAATACATCGTTTATATGACCTTTCAATAATTCTCTGCTGGCCGATTCAAAAGGGGATAGTGTTGTTTCATCTTCAATAAACTCCTTTAATCTTGTATCCTCTTCTCTTCCTACAGGAGTCTCCAGGCTTGTTGTTTCCTGTGATATCTTAACAATTTCATGTGCCTTATCCATATCTATTCCCATAATCTTGGCTATTTCCTCAGGCGTAGGGGCTCTTTCATACTTCTGCTCTAATTCCCTTTCTATCTTTTTAAATTTATTTATTGTTTCCACCATATGTACAGGAATTCTAATAACCTTAGCTTGATCTGCTATTGCTCTGGTAATAGCTTGTCTAATCCACCAGGTTGCATAAGTGGAGAATTTGAAACCCCTTCTCCAGTCAAATTTATCTACAGCTCTCATTAGCCCAATATTTCCCTCCTGGATAAGATCTAAGAAATAGAGGCCTCTTCCCATATATTTTTTTGCTATGGATACTACTAATCTAAGGTTAGCTCGAGCAAGCTGTTCAGCTGAAATATTTGATTCTCTATCCGATACTGTCTTTGCATAAGAATCAAGTTGTCTAATCTCACTTGTCTTTAACTGCATTTCCCTTGCTATTTGTTCAAATGAAGGTTTCTTGCCCATGCTTTTAGTCATATCTTTGACCAGTAATCTATATCTTCCGGCCTCTGCCTTCTTAGCTAAATCAACCTCTTCTACTGCTTTGAGAAGATCATAATTTCCAATCTCTCTTAAATACATCCTAACCGGATCAGAAGTAACTGTCTTATCAAGCTTAATTTGAGATAAGTCTATTTCCTCTATCTTAGTAATCTTTTCGGCTTCTTTCTCTGAAGCTACATCAAATACATCAATACCGGCATCAGAAAGCTTTTCATATAAATAATCTAGTGTTTCTATATCTTCTTCAGCATTGGGAAATAATACAAGAATATCGTCTAGTGTAAGGTAACTCTGCTTCTTTCCTTTAGATACAAGCTTAGTTACATTTATATCCAAATGGTTTTTCTTATCTTTATTGTTTTTTTCTTGTTTTATGGGTTTTTTAGGCATGTTATATGAAAGGATACACGAGTGTTATACCTTATAAAAGACCTTTTGACAACTTTTCAAATTTCTTAGTTAATTTCTGTATCTCCGTTGAGTTGCCTTCCATTTCAGCTATTTTTATCCTATTACTAATTTCTTTTAACTCTCTCCTGAGAGCTTCGTTCATAATTCTCTTCACGGTAAACTCTATTTCCTTGTCAATCTTACCGGGTACATCATGGGAGAAATCCAAATCCCAAAGATAAAGTTCTGCTACAATTTTCTTTTTCTCTTCATCCATCTTTTTTACAAAAGAATTTATATCTACGGGTTTTTTTCTATCGGAAACATAATCTATAAGATGTTTATATATCTCCCCTAGATTTCTATCCTGGAATGATTCCAATTCTATGCCTTGCGCATATTTTCTTATTACCTCGGAATCGGATTTAAATAACAAAGCAATAAAGTAGCCTTCCGGATTTTGTTTAAATGCTTTTATTTTCTCCTCCGGATAAAGTATTTCCTCATCTCTTTCATCGGTTTCTCCTTTCTTTAAAACTGAGAATACAGTTTCTTCAGATAATTCCAGTTCCTTTGCTATTCTTCTGGCATAATCATCAAATAGTACTTTATTGGATATTCTAGAAAACAAAGGTATTAAAGCATCCATTATATTTTTCTTGCCTGTGGATGTATTATGATCATATTTCTTTAATGTAGTTAATATAAAATAATCATAAGCAGGAATAGCTTCTTTTATCTGTTTCTTAGCATTATCTGTATTATGTTTAATTAAATCATCTATGTCTTTAAATGGTTCCGGTATTATGGCTATTTTGATGTTAAAGTTTTGCCTTTCTGCCAATTCTACTGCTCTGTATGAAGCGCTCACTCCCGCACTATCTGAATCAAAACAAAATGTAATTTCATTAGTGTATCTGGATAAGATTGACAGTTGATTGGCAGTTAGGGAAGTTCCTGAGACTGAAACTACATTCCTAATACCTGCCTGCCAGGAAGATATTAAATCCATCTGCCCCTCTACAAACAAAGCACCTTCCTTTTTTATATTTAATTTATTCTTATCAAGACCAAATAGAAAAAATGATTTATGAAATACCGGTGTTTCATTTGTATTTAAATACTTTGGCTCCCTGTCAAAAAGAGTTCTGGCAGTAAATCCAACGATTTTACCGTCCACTCCGGTCAATGGAAATATGATTCTTCCTCTGAATTTATCTATGTATCCCGATCCTGTTTGTTTGGGAACTATCACTCCTGCCTTTAATAATTCATCACTCTTAAACCCTTTTTTGGATAAGAATTTATAAAGAGAATCCCAATTGTCAGGAGCACATCCTATTTTAAATTCTTCTATAGTTTCTAATGTTAAATTCCTTTTTTTAGTTAAATAATCCAATCCCTTTTTACCTAAAGTATGTTTTAAAAGAATATATTGATAAAACTTGGCAGTGATTTCATTTATGAAATAGATTTGTTTTTTTAGATAAGAATCGGGATCATAACTTGATTTCTCCAGTTTTATTCCTGCTCTTTCTGCCATTTGTTCTAAAGCAGAGGGAAAATCAACACCTTCTATCTGTTCAATAAACTTGAAGATATCTCCGGATACTCCGCACCCGAAACATTTGTACATTTGTAATTCCGGAGAAACCATAAAGGAAGGAGTTTTTTCTGCATGAAAAGGGCATACAGCTCTATAATTTCTACCTGCTTTTTTCAAGGGTATGTATGATCCAATAATATCCACAATATCTAATTTTTGTTTTATTTGGGAAACTTGATCCATTTATGCAATGTATAGCACACCAAAGGGCTAATTCAAATACCCAGGTACATTTATACTATAGGGAGTAGATACCTTAATTAAGGTATAATTAGCATTATCTTAGGTATGGAGGGATACCGAAGTGGTTATAACGGGCTGGTCTCGAAAACCAAGCGTCACGAAAGTGACACGAGGGTTCGAATCCCTCTCCCTCCGCCATGAGGAATTGATAGCCTCTTGAAGTTCCTTTTTGCTTGTTATACCAGCCAATACTTTGGGTTCTAACTGCTGTTTTATCTCTTGTATCTCATTCAATCCTTTTTCAATTAGGAAGAAGTGTTTTTGCTTATCAAAACAAAGTTTCTTATCCTTTATTTTTATGTTCAAACCAAGTGATAGAAGTATTTGTGTTTTTGTATTTGAATCTCCATTTTTAAGCCAATAGTTAGCAAATCTTGCAAAATTAAATGCCTTTTCAGTATTTTCTGTTGAAGTTTCAACCCTTTTATTGTTATCGCCAATTAAATCCTCAACTTCTTTAATTCTAGAAAGCAATTCTTTTCGTTGTGATACATATTCCTGCTCTGAAAGTCTGCTACCATCCCTATTTTCAGGGGATACTTTGAGTTTTAGTAGTTCTTTTAGGGAATACTGTAAATTTTCCAGTTCTACATTTAAGCCATCGCTAGACTTCCTAATAACATTAAAATCAACATCTGTAACTTCATGAATATACTTGATAGCAAGATTTAGAAAATCCTCATCTATCTCAAATTTGTTAATTTCAACCTCAATAGTTTGTTCTAAATTATCAACCCTCATAGCCTTTTCAGTGCAGTTAGGATTAGTTTTCTTAGCACAAGAAAGATAAACATAGTGCAAAATCTTTGGGTTATCCATTTCCTCAATTAACATTCCACAGTTAATACACGAGTTTCTATCTTGGGTTTTAGCAAATTTAGTTTTACAGTTACTACAAATTACTTGCCACTTTTCATGTGCTGTAATACTTCCCCCACAACCACCACAAACTAAAGCCTTTTTATATGGAAAATCCTTATCTTTTGAATAATGGCTTCTAGTTTTCTTACCAAGCCGTATTTGTAAAGTATTAAATTCATCAATCGTTAGCATTGCAGGGTGCTTACCCCAACATTCACCATCTTTTCTTTGAATATAGCCATAAATAAAGGGTTTAGATAAAAAGCGATACCACGCAGTTCTACTCATTGGTTTTCCGCCTTGTTTAAAAGACTTTCTAGTTTTAAATCCCCATTTATCATTAAGAATATGCAGGGCTTCCATAGGGGAATAACCCTCGTAGATAATTAAATAAATTGCTTTTTGTATTAAATCAAAAGAAACAGGGTCTTTATCAATAGATTTTTCCTTTGTATAAGGGTCTGTAGCATTGATATAGCCTTGCAATGCTTGGGTTGGAATATATCCTTCTCGTAACTTCTTTCTATTTCCTCTTTTTACATTTTGGGATTTATCATCACTATCTTTTTTAGCCATGCCAAATTCAATAGTAAGCAGTAAAACATCGGAAGAATCACCAGAAAATATCTTGTATGGCGTTCTTAACTCTAAAACCTTGCCTATACTCATTAAATATAAAAAATCACCTGCATCTTTTGGGTTTCTGCTTATTCTATTTGGTTGCCAACATAACACTCCGTTTGCTTCACCTTTTTCTATTCTTTTTAGCATTTCATTAAAACGGGGCCTGCCTATTTTATATGCACTTTGTGCCTCTGAAAATATCCCTACAATCTTTAATCCTAGTTTTCTAGCATATTCTCTTAGTTCTTCCTCTTGTGCTTCTAGGGAAAGGATTTGTCTATCTTCTTCCTCACTGCTTTTACGGATATATAAGAAGTATCTTTTTTCAATTTCTAAAATTTCATTAAACATAGTTTCCTTTTTTCTTCGTTGTGATTATATCACTGTATTTCTTTCTAACTTTCCTAGTTTAACCGCTATTAGATAACCGGTTAAACATAAATTTAATAAAGTTGCTTATAAGAGGGAAAATGGCTAGTGCATTTTCCCTCAAACCCGATTGTTTTGGTTGTTACAGTCGTCAAGGGCGCTACCGCGCCTATCCTTGACGACTCCAATACTAAAGTGTGTTTCTTAAGTTCTGCAGTAGTTCCAAAACATCTGTGTCGGGTGAATTTACAGCAAGATTACTTGGTATTTTTAAATCAAACTTAAAATCTTTTAATGTGTTAATTATTCCTATATCAGCTTTTCTCAGTAAATCCAAGCGTTTTTTAACGGTGCTTAAAGTTAAATTATCTTCAAGTATTATCCTATTTTGCTTTTCCTGTGTTTTATCAGCACAATACCAAGTGTTAGCAAACTGAAACAGATTTATAGCCTTCTTTTTATCGTAAACAGATTGCAATCTGTTAAAAACTTCAATCATATCCATAGATTCGTAATTTGTGGTTTTTACAAGTTCTGATAATGATTGCTTAAGTAAACCTTCAATAATGTTGTTATCGCGTATTCTTGTATAGTTGCTATCTTTTTCACCAAATACTTGTTGAATCTTCTTTTTGTGCATGGTTACTTCTGTTCTAAAGATACCCTCGCTGAATTCATGTAATTTATACGCAAAATTTGGATCTATCTTCCTAATATCTTTAAAATCGTGGGCTTTAAATTCTGGCTGTTTCTGATAAAACTTAAGTTTATATGTATTACCCCAATAAGTTAGCGACTCGTCATCAATTAAAATCTCCTTTTTTCTGGGATATTCATAACTGGAAAGATTAGTGATAATACACTTACACTCTAAATTTGATAGCAATTTCCATGCATAACAAATATCCAATCTTTGAAGTATCCACAAAAAAGGGTCAGGTAGGGTTATTTCGTAAAACTGTTCAAGGATATGTTTTACTTTTTGCAATACATCAACAATTTTGTCGGGGTAAAGCATAAATATATTCGTTCCATACATAACTTTTGGTGCTGAAAATTCAACAAACAAATTATCCCAGTTAAATGCAGATACAAATATTTGATAACCATTTTCCTCAATTATTGGTCTTGAATAGTAGAAACTTCCTTTTTCGGTATATGGGTTTGATTCTTCGTCTTGAACTTCTGGTTGAATTTCTCGTTTTTCATAAAACTTCTTTTTTGAAGCATCCAAGATATCTTTGTTACTTGGGATTTTCCATCTGGTGGTGTCTAACATTTACCCCCCTTTGGAATTGGTCTATAAATTAACTTGAAGAAATTAAGAAATTGCAAGAATAGTTTTTCCGCTTCGTTATCTGATAGTTCTATTTTAAATTTCTTGGAATACAGTTGTTTAAACTCCTGTATTGCTTGTTTGCTTAGCATAACTAAGCCAAAGCGTAATGCTTAACAGGGGTTATGCTTCAAGATTGTTTTCGTTCGGTTCTTGCTCTAGTAATAGGGGATTTATCGCTAATCTGTAACCACCAGTATAGTTAGTTTCAATATCCATATATTTTGCTATTTTTGGGATATTTTCAATCTTTTCTCTTAGTTCATTCATTACTATCCGTGCTTCTCCTGCTTCAATTCCTAGTTTTTCTGCAATATCTTGGGTTTTAACAAATTCTCCCTTTGCGTCTGTTAAAAGTCTAAAAGCATTTTTTCTCTTACTATTTTTCTTGCTAAATCTTAAGACTCCGTATTTTCCAAACTTAAAATATGTATAGTTATTAATCCATTCAAAATCTTTAGGAAAATCATGTTTTCTGATAGTGGGAATAAATGCTGTATCAATCTTATCTTGTTTAGTTACTAACTTTTTTATTAACCCTACAAACTCAAGTGGTGTTCTTACATCATGTTTTAACGCTAAATATAATCTTATTGCAATAACAGCCACTATCATTGCAAATATCCACCAAATTCTAACTACAGCCTCAAAAAAAGCCTTAGGAACACTAGCCCACATTGCGTTTGTTATTTCGTTATACATTTCCATATATTTAATTGTGAGCAGGGGAATACATTGCTATTTTACTATAATAAACAAAAAACCACCTTGGGGATGTGTTGGTACACTTCCTTTCAGTGGTTTCTTTGGCTTCTATTGGCTGAGTTTTCTTGTTTTTAGGGCGATAATCATTCCCACAACAGTTCCAGCAATCAAACACACAACATCAATCGGGTCTCCAGTTCCTTGAGAAAACTGCAACATTTCAAAGGCGATTCCTGCTATTCCAGACAGAGGAACACCAATGATTGCTGGAATTCTGAAAATCCCATGCAGTGCAGCCCCAATGGACAACGGAAATCCGAAATCAGAAAGGTGCCAGCGAAGCCAGTCAGGTCCAATCATTTGCCATTGGATTAGTTCTGGCTTAATTGAAGTTTTGTGTGGATTTAAATGCCTGTTATCCTTGTAATCATGCTGTATATCG
>MTKZ01001636.1_pt3 | contig 41382 bp, 41 predicted proteins | sample 1042781 | NCBI WGS metagenome assembly MTKZ01 (sample SAMN06212207, study PRJNA360539) | anaerobic digester metagenome | biome: Wastewater treatment plant; material: sludge; isolation source: anaerobic digester fed with sludge from wastewater treatment plant | place: Denmark: WWTP Viborg ...
CAGACCAAATGCCCTGTCATGGTCATAAGCTCACCTGTCAGCGGAGAGGGTAAGACCTTTGTCTCGGTTAACCTTGCCACCATCATCTCAATGATGAACAAGAAGGTTCTTATTGTGGGCCTTGATCTGCGCAAACCGAGGGTGCATGCGATACTGAAAGCAGGCAATGGTCAAGGTATGAGCCAGTATCTGAGTGGCAGCGCTACGTTTGATGAGGTTATAGTACCGACAGAGATCGACAATCTCTGGTTCGCTCCTTCCGGTCCTGTGCCGCCAAATCCTGCCGAGCTCATTGGCTCTCCCAGGATGGCAGAGTTCCTTGCACAGGCCAGGAACGAATTTGACACGGTAATTATTGACACCCCTCCCGTAGGCATCGTAACTGATGCTCTCCTCCTTAGCCAGATGGTGAACGTGACCCTGTTTGTTGTCCGGCAGAGATATACAACACGCGGGTCTGTCCAGCTTCTTGACGAGATCTACCGCAAGGGAGAGATGTCAAACGTTGCTATTGTGGTAAATGATATTTCTGCCTCCGGTTACTACGGTTACGGACTGCGTTACGGCTACTCGCTGGGTTATGGTAACAGGTACTATGACCCTGGTAACTACTACACCAAAGGCGCCGGCAAATCCTCCGGCTACTACACCAACGACTGAAAACCCCTGACCTTAAGACTTAAGATCTTCAGACATAATGAAATGAGAACAACACTAACTCTTTTACTTTTCCTGACTTGCATTATAGGAGCTAACTCCCAGCCCGACCAGCGTCTTGCCAATTCAACCAAGGTCAATTATGATTGGCGTCCTGGATTTATAAGCATTACTGAGATAACAGGAGCATATGGGATTGGTGATACTGATGTTCCTTATGCCAAATACTATTATGGGATAACCACCATGGCCGGGTATCAGTTCACCCGTAATATAAAGGCCGGGGCAGGACTTGGAATTCAGAGACATAATGAAGGCACTCTGTATCCCATATTCGTAGATGCCCGGTTCAGTTTCAACGCACAGCAGGTTGTGCCTTTTCTTTCAGCAACAGGTGGACTTGGATTAAACTTCGGGAATCTTAGGGATCAGACCTATGTGTATATAAATCCTGCAATAGGTGTAAGATGGGTTGCAGCTGACAGAACAGCCTTCTGTTTGTCAGGCGGATTAATGATGATGTCCGGTGAGTTTACCCGTAATTCATTTGTAAATGTAAAACTCGGACTCGAGTTGAAAACAAGGACAAAATAAATGCCCGCCAGATTTAAGTATAATTATCTGACCTAGTAATTATTTGTCGGTCTAAATATCTAACTAAAGAATTATTTGTAAATTAGACGCCGAAGTCATTCAAAACTCATTAAAAGGACCATCATGAAAAGACTTTACACTGTTCTTATTGCCCTGATCCTGACAGCCTCCTATGCAGGAGCTCAGGTTGTTACCGAGCGCTGCTGGCACCTTGATAAGGTGCAGTTCCTGCAGCACAAACAGGATTTTTGGAGGAGCCACGCTCTCTTTTCGACCTCTGCAAAATCATATACAGCCATGACCGGAGGATTGTATAATATTACTGAGCTTCAGTACGGTTTCGGTCTCGCCGAGGTTGGTGTGCCATTCTCACATCATTACGGCGGAATCAGCAACGTAACCGGATATTTGTTCGGCAACGGACTGGCCCTTGGGGCTGGGATCGGATACAACCAGTACAACGACGGCTATATTATTCCTCTTTACGGAGATATTAGGTATTTCATGGGTAAACAGCGTGTCAAATTCTTCCTGGTCGGAGACGGAGGCTTCATGATGAATTTCGCGAATTTTAAGGACTACTCCAGGGTATTTGTCAATCCCGGTGCTGGCCTGATCGTTCCTCTGAACAGGAATTTGAGACTTTCATTCTCTGCAGGATTGCTCACCATGTGGGACCGTGATTTGCTCACTCAAACTGGTGCAGGCTACCGTGACTCATATATCAACATGAAGCTCGGTCTGCTCTTTATTAAGTAACCGGCCTGATTTTCCCCGGATTATTTCTTTGTCCGGACCTTTAGACAAAAGACCTTCTGACCTTTGCATCGTGGTGGGCGATGTCACATCGACCATGGCCTGCGCCATTGCTGCAAAGAAACTGCTGGTGAAGGTTGCTCATGTTGAGGGCGGCATTCGCTCCGGCAACTGGAAAAAAGGCTCCATTCCTCCACTATGGGACGGCCACACATCCGAAAGGATTATTGAAATAATTCGTAACTTGCCCTAAAAGTCGCTCACTCACAAAATGAAATCTATATGAAAAGACTTTGTGCCCTGGCAATCCTGACTCTTCTTACAGCTTCATTTGCATCATCCCAGGTGGTGACTGAACGCTGCTGGCATCTTGACAATATACAGTTCCTCGATCACAGACAGAATTACTGGAGGAGCCATAAAATCTTTGTAACCGCTGAGCAGCCAATGTACTCAGGTGGTTTATACAGCATCACTGAAGTACATTACGGTTTTGGCCTGGAGATCATTGAGCCCCCATTTGCTCATCACTATGTGGGCGCTACTACAGCACTGGGCTGGAAATTGAGAGGTGGCCTCGCCATGGGTGGTGGCACGGGTTTCCTTAAGTACAACGACGGCTACACAGTGCCCCTCTATGCGGACATGAGGTATTTCATCGGCAGGCAGAGAGTTAAGTTCTTTGTTGCCTTTCCTGCGGGATTCCTTTTCAACTTCGAAAACTTCAGGGATTATTCAAAAATTTTTGGGAATCCAAGCCTGGGACTTATCGTACCAGTTTTTAAGAACACCCATCTTTCTTTTTCCACAGGACTCTTTACCCAGATCGACAGGGATATCTTTGATGACCCCAGCTTCGATGGCCCCTGGCATGATAGCTTCATCAACCTTAAATTGGGACTTCTCTTCGGTATCTAGGACCAACTTCTTTATACATTTCGACTTTCCTGCCCTCCTTAGCCTTCTGTGGCCTCTGCAGATCAGCGAAGGAGGGAGACTTTCATATTGATGCTCCGCAAAAGCGGAGACTTAACCCCGATAACGTACCTGTCCCGATGAAGTCGGGAGTGTATCGGGGCCTTCAGACATTAATCTTTAGACTATGAATATATCCATTGTCGGCACAGGCTACGTCGGCCTGGTCAGCGGCGCCTGTTTTGCCGAACTTGGCGCAACAGTACATTGCATAGACACAAATAAAGAAAAGATCGACAAGCTCAATAATGGTATCATACCCATTTATGAGCCTGGCCTCGAAGACCTCGTCCATCGCAACGTAAAGGCCGGAAGGCTCTTCTTCTCAACTGATCTTACCGAGAGCCTCAATGATGTGGAGATGCTGTTCATTGCAGTGGGCACACCTCCCGGAGAGGACGGCAGTGCAGACCTGAGCCATGTTCTGGCAGTGGCACGTAAGATCGGTGAGAACCTGCAAAAATATCTGTTGGTCGTAACCAAGAGCACTGTCCCAGTTGGCTCGTCAAAACTGGTCAGGAAGGCGATAGAACAGGAGCTTGAGAAACGCAGTGAGAAGATAGAGTTCGATGTAGCCTCCAATCCCGAGTTCCTCAAGGAGGGAGCGGCCATTGACGACTTCATGAAACCTGACCGTGTCGTCGTAGGTGTTGAGAGCGAAAGGGCGAAGGAGCTGATGACGCGCCTCTATTCTCCCATGATGCTCAACAATTTCAGGGTTATCTTCATGGATATACCATCTGCCGAGATGACCAAGTATGCTGCCAACGCGATGCTGGCCACACGCATCAGCTTCATGAATGAGATAGCCAATCTTTGCGAAAAGGTAGGAGCTGATGTAACGATGGTAAGGAAGGGCATCGGATCAGATAACAGGATTGGCAATAAATTCCTTTACCCGGGTGCCGGTTACGGCGGTTCTTGTTTTCCGAAGGATGTTAAGGCTCTAATCCGAACAGGCAAGGATTACCAGTCGCCATTGACTCTCCTGGAGTCAGTCGAGGCAGTTAATGAACGTCAGAAAAAAGTACTTTTTGAAAAGTTCGCAACACATTTCAAGGGTGATATAAGAGGTAAGAAAACAGCTCTCTGGGGCCTGTCATACAAACCCGGTACCGACGACATGCGTGAGGCGCCGTCCCTGACCCTTATCAGCCAGCTCCTGGATGCGGGTTGTACGGTCAGCGCATATGATCCGGTAGCAATGGAGGAAGCAAAGCGAAGACTGAGCAATACGATAAGATACGCCTCGGATATTTATGATGCCCTTAAAGATGCCGATGTTCTCTTCCACGTGACCGAGTGGCAGGAGTTCCGGATGCCCGACTGGCAGAAGGTGCGCTCACTGATGAAAACCCCCTTGCTGATCGACGGCCGCGGCGTTTTTGACAGGACAAACCTGGATGGCATAACCTATCTCAAAATTGGATAATCGACCTTTGTACCTTTCCGCCCTCCGAAGCCTTGGCGAAGGAGGGAGACCTTCGGACAAAAAAACTTGACACGCATTTTTTTTCTTTCTAAATTAGTAGTGTCTGTCAATAACTACTGATTATGAAAAAGCTTACTATTCTTGCAGTATTAACGGTATCAGGCATTCTGCTGACTGGCTGTGCCACCGTTAAGATCTACTCTGATGCGGATCTGAAGAACGAGACCGGACTCCGCTTCTACACTCTTAAGCCCTATCTTCTGGTGGAATATCTTGCAGAAAAAGACAAAACAATCAAAACATCCGTGATTTATCTGCCTGACCTTTCCGATCCCCAGTTCATGGTGCTGAAACCCGGCATCGGCTCCAGCGAGCTGAAGATGGCATTTAAGAACAGCGCTCTGGAGTCGTACGGTGTGGCCGTTGACTCGCAGTTGCCAGAGAGTATGGAGGCGTTTGCTGCGATGCTCTCCAAGAGTGCCTATGCCGCACAGGCTTTCGAAGGTGCGCCTCCAAACACGACCCGAGTCGAAGGAGAGTCACTCCCTGATCCGGGAACATCATTCAGGCTCTTCGAGATAATCACCGGACCCTCCGGATCCACCCTCAGGGAGGTGATTCTAGCAGGCGATAATAAACCGGGGTTATGAAGAACAGGATTCTCAACCGGAAGATATGGGTCAGCGGTGTGCCACATAAGGTAGGCACCGGCTGGCTCGCCCCGCAGCCCGACCTGCGCGACTACACACCCCTGCACCGGCAGATAACGGCGTTTAACCGTAAGCTTAAGTTCCCCAAAGCAGATAAGAAGGAACTGGCCCTGCGCTCTTTCAGGCTCGCGCAGAGCTCATCCATTGATCTTCGCGAGTGGTGCAGCCCTATTGAAAACCAGCTCGACTTGGGTTCATGCACCGCTCACGCTGCAGCAGGCATCGTGGAGTACTTTGAGAAAAGAGCTTATGGCAAACATATTGATGCTTCAAGGCTCTTCCTCTACAAGACAACCCGCAACCTGATGCAGGTCTCGGGCGACACCGGTGCCTGGCTCCGCGAAGCTATGGGAGCCCTTGTCCTCTGTGGTGTGCCGGATGAAAAATACTGGCCCTACAAGGTGAAGGACTTTGATAAGGAGCCGACCGGCTTTGTCTATGCACTGGCTGAGAACTACTCCACAGTAAAATACTTCTGTCATGATCCGCAGGGCTCAGAAACTCAGTCTGCTGATGTTCTGGCATCGGTAAAAAGCTACCTGACAGCCGGTATACCATCCATGTTCGGTTTTTGGGGATTTGAGTCGTTTGAGGAGTCACCTGCACCGGGTGATATACCCTATCCCTGCAAGGGAGAAAAGGCACAGTGGGGTCATGCCGTCATGGCTGTCGGTTATGATGACGAACATAAGATCACCAATCTGAAATGCAATCTGTCAACCAAAGGCGCGCTGCTTATACGCAACTCCTGGGGAAAACAATGGGGAGACAACGGCTACGGCTGGCTGCCGTATGACTATGTCCTCAACGGTCTCGCGCTCGACTTCTGGTCACTGATTGACATGAAGTGGATTGATACCGGCAATTTCGGGCTTTAATATGAACATACAGACCTTGTGATTAGTGACACTGAACTCAGGTTTCAAAATCCAATAAAGGTTTTAGTAACTTTGTAAAGAAAAAAAGTAAAAATGCCTCCATATATTTTTGAAGGAAAATACAGAGATAAAGCTGCTACTGTTAAAGTAAGACTTCTGCTCTTTCATTTTCAGGATGAGAACAGAACGCATTTTATCTATTCACCTCACCTTGACCTTACGGGTTATGGGAATGGTTTATCTGAAGCCAAAAGTTCTTTTGAAATAGTATTCGAGGACTTTGTTGATTACACTATTAAAAAGAAGACGCTGGATAAAGTACTGACAGATCTGGGATGGGAACTGAAAGGCACTGAGAAAAGACCCAAAAAATTAATTGCACCAAGTATCACCTCAGTTATAAATGATAATAAGTACGTATCAGAAATTCTTGATAAATATCCTGTCAATACTTTTCATCAGGAAGTAGGTTTGCCAGTCTAAACCTGAGACAGAATGCCAGCAGGGAAGCTGTCAAATATTCTGGTAGTTAAATTCAGGAAGTTTCTGGAAAGTCAGGGCTTAAAAGTAATTACAGGAACAAGAGGCAGAGGGGGGCACGAAAAGTTGTCAAAGAGAGGAATGGACAGGCCTGTTACGATACAGACTCATATTGATCCGGTACCCGAGTTTATCATAAAGCAGGTTCTGAGACACCTGAAAATGGATCGGGATACGTTCTTCTCTGAGTATAATAAGCTTTAGGCTTGCATTATGTAAGAAATACTTACATGTTGGAATTCCAGACCTTCACAAACAGGTACCCTGACTATAATAAATGAACACATACCAGATTCGCATTGAACTGGCACGCTACCGCCCCAGAATATGGCGCCGGCTGCTTGTAAAGCCAGACCTCCCGCTGTCCGATTTTCATCTGGCCATCCAGATAGCCATGGGATGGGATAACAGTCACCTGCACCAGTTCATAAAAGACAGGAAGTTCTATTCAGAACGACTTGAGGAAGACTGGACATGGGACGACACACATAACATTGATTATGCCGGAATGCGACTGTCAGACCTTCTCACAAAAGAGAAGGATAAGATCGAATATGAATATGATTTTGGAGATGGCTGGGTTCATGAGATCAGGCTGGAGAAGATACTGCCAGCAGATGATACCATGAAGTCACCTGTCTGTATTGGCGGAGAACTGGCCTGTCCGCCGGAGGACTGCGGAGGTATCTGGGGCTATGCGCAGATGCTTGAGGCATTGAAAGACACGGGTCATGAGCAGCATGAAGAGACCCTTGAGTGGATCGGTGAAGAATTTGACCCGGAGCTATTTGATAAAGAAATGGTCAACAAGCTTTTGAATAAGCACGTAAAGTATAAAAATTATAAAGCATAGGGTCAACTGTCAGGGAATACTTGACAGTTGCGGAATAAGGCTGAGTTTTGATCCCGGATTCCGGAACCCGGAACAGGAAACAAAGCGCAGTGGAGTACGCCATAGTTAAAAACCAGGAACCTCCGCCTTCAGGCAATTCGTGGCTCACGTTTCAGCAGCTGGTCCTGCGAGTTCGTCGCCAGACACTTTAACAGGTAAGACAAGGCTGCAGAGATACCTGCAATCAGCACAGGCTTGAGTGTGATCCAGGTAAATACGGCTCCGGTGTCGAGTAGATTAATGACGCCTGTCAGGGCAGCTGTAAGAAAAGCAATCAGAAGGCCTCTTAACAGGTCCTTCCAGTCCAGCGTAAGGAATTTTGACTTCATAACATCATAATTTTAAGTTTAACTTTCACAACCCTAAAATAAGAAAGCTTTTCTTATATGTTTAAGTTGATCCTATTCAAAAATTTGCAAGATTATCAGGAAATGTAAGTATCCCCTTTTCACTACGAAGCTAAATTAGGAAGAACCTAATATTGACAGTAGGTAATGTTATTGGTGCTCGGCCCAGATGTAAACAAGGCGAAATCATAATTGGGGCTAATTGCACTCTAGGAGCAAACGCAGTAGCACTGGGTCCGGAAAATTAGTAAATAGTCTTCAAATTGACGCTTAGGCGTGTGCAGTAAAGGATTTTAACGAAGATAATATCACTTTGATTGGAGTGCCTGCTAAAGCAAGTCATTACGTTAACTGCTGTTGACTTATACCCAAATAAAAAGTTCATTTCATCACTAAATGACAAAATTTTCAGTTTAAGAAATCAAGGTTCGATATAATCATTCATAACGTAAAAAAGTAGAATAAGATAAAATTTTATGAGAAAACGTATTCTTGTCACTGGCGGTGCCGGCTTCATCGGCTCGCATCTTTGTGAGCGTCTGCTAAATGATGGCAACGAGGTGATATGCATGGACAACCTTTTTACGGGAAATAAACAAAACATTGTTCAGCTACTTGATAATCCGTATTTCGAATTTATCAGGCATGACGTCACCATGCCTTTTTTCGTCGAATCAGATGAGATCTACAACCTTGCCTGCCCTGCCTCGCCTGTTCATTATCAATTCGATGCCATACAGACTATCAAGACAAATGTTATGGGATCAATAAATGCATTAGGTCTGGCAAAAAGAACCAAGGCAAAAGTTCTGCAGGCCTCTACTAGCGAGGTTTATGGTGATCCTGTTGTTCATCCACAGACTGAAGAATACTGGGGCAATGTAAACCCTATCGGCTTCAGATCTTGTTATGACGAAGGGAAACGCTGTTCTGAAACCCTCTTCATGGATTATCACAGGATGAATGGCGTTAAAATTAAGATTGTAAGAATCTTCAATACCTATGGTCCCAGAATGCATCCCAATGATGGACGTGTAGTAAGCAACTTTATTGTCCAGGCGCTTAAAGGGGAAAATATTTCAATATACGGTGACGGTACCCAAACCCGAAGCTTTCAGTATGTTGACGATCTTGTCGAAGCCCTGATAAGAATGATGGCCACAGAAGAGGCCTTCATCGGTCCGGTTAACATTGGTAATCCCGGAGAGTTTACTATTCTTGACCTGGCAGAGAAAATTATCAAACTCACTAGTTCAAGATCAAAGATAGAATTCTTCCCGCTTCCCGCAGATGACCCAAAACAACGACAACCTGATATTACCAAAGCCATCGCAAAATTACATTGGAAACCTAAGATTGAGCTTGAAGAAGGTCTAGTCCGAACAATTAACTACTTCACAACCATAGTATAATCTGACATTGAGATTATACTTATCAAAATATAACCTGTTTTTAGACTGCTCGCTTTGTCTGCCAAATCAGCCAATTGGATTATAAGAAAAGTCTAGAGACATTGACCTCAAATCAATAACAAATGTCTGATGCGCAGAAAGCAGGCAAAGCTGGGATATTGCTGCTTTTCCGAAAAGGTTGGGGGGCGGTGGTCTCTTTCGGTGTTATGGCCTATCTTGCAAGGACGCTCAGCCAATCGGACTTTGGAATTGTAGCAATCTCAGGCACTCTGATAAATATAATACAGGCATTCGCAATAAGCGGGATCAGCGAGTATGTTATTTATTACAATGGCAAAGACGAAAAAGAAGTTACTAACTCCGCCTTCTGGCTAAATCTTTTCCTTACAGTAGCAGTTTGCGTAGCTGTACTTGTGGCCTCTCCTTTTTGGGCAAGATTCTATAATGACGAACGAATAAGCAAGATAATTTATCTCTTGCTGGTTGGCTTCTTCTTTAACATGTTATCGTCCATTGCCGTGGCTCAGTTCAGAAAGACCCTGAACTACAAGCCTATGGTAATGATACAGACTATTTTTGGTACTATCTCTCAATTGAGCCAGGTTTTGTTTGCGTTGCTTGGATTTGGAGTCTATAGCCTTGCCCTGCCAAATGCGATAGTAGTACCGTTGATGGCAATGGTACTTATTTATAAATCCGGATTCAGGCCTAAGCTGTATTTTAATAGAGAGTACTGGGGAAGAATATTCAATTACACAAAACACGTTATTGGATCAAGTGTTTTGAGTAAGGTTGTTCATGAAGGGGATTCGTTTGTAATTGGAAAGTTCCTTGGTATGGATCTTTTGGGTGTGTATAATCTTGCCTTTAGATTTGCACGTCTCTTTGCCGATTATTTCCTGCCCATTTTCTCAAATATTACAATGCCCGTTTATTCCCGGATTCATATGAATAAAGAGAGGCTGCGTAATACCTTCTTGAGAAGTCTAAAGCTTATAGCCTTTGTCACGATTCCAGTACTGTCGTTTCAGATTCTTTTCGCTGAGCCGCTTATCAACCTGTTTTACGGTCCGAAATGGACGGAAGCTGTTATTCCCTTTCAAATACTGAGTTTTATGGTACTTGTAAGGTGCATCAGTAGTCCGACCTCTGGCCTTTATAATGCAACTGGGAATCCTCAAATAGGATTCTATTACAGTCTTGTATTTACGCCTTTTTTTATTGGTTCTGTATTACTTGCTTCATTATTCAAATCTATTATCATTGTTACTGGTATAATAGCTCTTACAAAAATATTAGGGTCAATAATTAACTTCTACTTAGCAAGGAAACTGATAAATGAAAAGGCTTTCAAAATAATGAAGGAAGGATTTCAGCCAGTTTTGCCTGTAGTGATAATAGCTATTCCAATTATGCTGCTTAGATTGCTAAATATTCAAGTTACAATTATTGAAATTATTGTTTTTCTGTCAGGATACATTTTGTTATTTAGAATTTTGCTTTTAGACAACTGGAAAAGCCTGATTGTGGATTTAAACAAAATGATACCATCAAGACTTCAAAAAATGATTCCATCTCGGTTAAGATTACTAATTGCCGATGATACATTTGATGGCGAATCATCAATATCTTCTCATTAGTGGGCATTGGAAAATTATAATTGTTCTTTGAAATTATGAACTAATCGCATTCACAGCATTTTTTTCGAGCGTGACGATTTGAAATGAAATGTTGGATAGTTGCTTTGAGAAAAGCATCAATCCATGAATAAACGCAAGTACATCTTAGCTCAACTTACAGATTTTTTACCTCGCAGGGTATTTTGATAGAATCGTTGACAAGTATGATGGTAATAAGAGCGTAAGATCATTTACATGATGGAATCAGATGCTCTGTATGGGATTCGGGCAACTGACCGCAGGAAACTGTTTATACAGGCGGAATACCTTATAAAATGGGATTAATTAATGACAGGGGATGGAAAGAAAGCCAGCAATATTAATGACGGGTGATGAAATAGGCGGCCAAATGCAATTAATGGCAGAAACATTTCGTAAAAAAGGATACAGGGCACTTGCAGCTCCTCTTGACTATAATGATTTTCGAGAGTATACTAATGATGTAAGATTTAAAATGTCAATTAAACGTGACCGCCTAAGTCGATCTTTGTTTTTCATCTGGGCCCTTTCGTATTTTGATGTATTCCATTTTAATTATGGGGTAAGTAGTTTCTGGAGTTTCTGGCGATTTCATATGCTGGATCTACCTATTATGAAGTTATTCAAAAAGACAATCGTTGTGCATTTTAGAGGCTTAGATGTTGTTGATATAAGATACTTTGATTATTTGCGGGAAATTGCCGAGGGAAGTAAGGTTGAGATACCCCCGATGAGCCGTCCTGATCAGAAGAGGAGAATTAAGAAATGGTTAAATTATGCGGATACTATCCTAGTTTCAGAACCAGATTTACATTTTGTTAGTACAAGCTCGATATTACTACCTCAGGTCATAGACATGAAGTATTGGACTCCTACAACTGAGCCGCAATCAAAAGATGATGGTATAATACGTATAGTCCATGCACCTACTAATCGAAGAAAAAAAGGTACCGAATTTATCGAACAATCGGTAGCTAAGCTAAAACTCAAGGGATATAGATTGGAATTGGTACTTGCGGAAAATTTACCTAATTATAAGATCAAGGAATTGTATGAAAAAAGTGATATTGGAATTGACCAAATGCTATATGGTTGGTATGGAAAAGTATCGGTAGAGCTAATGGCGCTGGGGAAACCGGTTATTTGTTATATTAATCCTGAATACGAAAAATATAGACCTGACCTCCCAATTGTACATGCTGATATAAATAGTTTGCCAACCGTATTGGAAGGTCTAATTATTGATAAAGTTAAAAGAATTAGTATAGGCGAAGCGTCAAGAAATTATGTGGCAAAATACCATGATGTTGAGAAAGAAACGGATCGGTTGTTAGGGCTATATATGCAACATAGCAGGAATAAGAGCACCAAGTCTATCGGTTTAACTGAGAACATATGAAAAGAATGAAGATTGGTTTAGTCCTTCCTGCTATACCCGGGTATTCCGAAACATTTTTTAATAATAAAATCAAAGGTTTACAAAAGGAGGGAAATCAAGTATTTCTTTTCGTGTCGGGAAAGAGCGGAAGGAAATACGACAAAGCAAGAGTGATCCGAGGACCTTATATTTCAAACAATCAGTTGAGAAATTCCATCGTTTCTGTGTGGGCATTACTCAAGCTTACATATAAAGCACCAATTAAAGCAATAAGATTAATCAGGTTAGAGAGATCTGACGGATCATCATGGACTAATGCTATAAAAAGACTGATAATTAATAGTCACATTCTGCCTTTTCGCCTTGAGTGGCTGCATTTTGGGTATGCGGCAATGGGAGTGGATAGAGAGCTGGTTGGGAAAGCAATTGGATCTAAAACAGCCGTAAGTATGAGAGGCCATGATATTATTGAGTTCCCACTCAAACATCCAGGATGTTATGATAGGCTATGGAATAATGTTGACAAGGTACACACCATTTCAAGTGATTTATTGAAGGTAGCCATCGGCCTGGGATTGCCCGAGCACATTCCAGTTATGAAGATCACACCGGCTATTGATGTTGGGAAATTCTACAGTACAAGAAATAACTTCTTTCAAACCAATGAAATCATTATTTCAACGGTAGCCAGGTTGCATTGGGTCAAAGGGCTGGGTCATGTACTTGATGCTCTCGCCTTCTTAAAAACTGAGGATGTAAAATTCATATATAACATCATAGGGACCGGTGTAGAATTGGACTATGTAAGATTTTCACTGAATCAATTAGGTCTCAATGATAAAGTAAAAGTACTGGGGCAATTAGAGCATAATTTAATTCCTCCGTTGTTGAAGAGGACGGATATTTATATTCAATATAGTTTAAGAGAAGGCTATTGTAATGCAGTTTTAGAAGCACAAGCGGCGGGCTGCCTATGTATAGTGAGTGATGCAGAGGGACTTAACGAGAATGTTTTAGATGGCCAAACTGGTTGGGTTGTGCCAAAGCGAAGACCAGATCTGCTAGCGAAGAAAATATTGAAAGTCATAAATATGCCTCAGGATGAGCTATTAATGATATCGCAGCGTGCAGCAGAACGAGTAAAATCTGAATTTACTCTCGAGAAACAAATAAAGGAATTTAGTACCTTTTATTCTGATTATTGATTTGTTCACTCGTAAACTATAATTGTATCCTCTTAGATATGACCTATAAAGTATATTCTGATTTAAATCATTACGATAAAAAACACAGAGGCTATCTATTCGAATTGTTAAAACCCTATGTAAAAGACACTCCTGTTAGTCATGAAGAACTGGAAGAGTTATACGGGCGTTTTGTTAATGATTATGAAATAACTAACAATATAGATGAAAGCGATTTCGCTGTACTTCCAATGGCTTGGGAGTATTATTACATTACCAGACAAAAAAAGTTGTTATTAGCTTATATTGAGAACATAATTTCATCCGGGAAAGAGATTTTCACCCAGACTTGCGGAGATTTTGGGGTGACTCCGTTGAATAAGAATGTTATAGTTTTACGTGCAAACGGATATCAGAGCCGAAGACTCCATAAGCAATATGCACTTCCATCCTTTATTTCATGTCCAATGAAGAGAATTTTCAACTGGGATGAGATTAGTGTAAGAGAGAAAACCGAAAGACCGGTGATAGGTTTTTGCGGTCAGGGTGTAGCATCTCCTATGAAAAATCTTACTGATCTTTTACGAACGATTTATCGTAACACAGAATATTATACTGGATTTTCAATTTATGAGCCTCATGCTCTTTATCCATCCACTTTGCTTAGGCAGAGAGTGCTTGATGTCATCGAAAAGGATACTCGACTTAGGGCAAATTTTATAAAGAGAGATAAATACCGCGCCGGAGCAACCAGTGCACAAAGCCGTGAGGAAACGACGAGGGAGTTTTATAATAATCTCCTTGAGTCAGATTATGGGGTATGCTTGAGGGGAGGGGGCAACTTTTCAGTAAGACTATATGAAACACTGGCAATGGGACGCATACCTGTTTTCGTCAATACCGACTGCATACTTCCTTATGATAAGGTCATTGATTGGAAGCAATATGTTGTGTGGATTGAAGATAAGGAAATTGAAAAGATACCGGATAAAATTATGGAATTCCATTCTTCATTAACAAACAGTCAGTTTATTGAAATGCAAATAAAATGCAGAAAATTGTGGGAGGAATATTTAAGTATGAATGGTTTTATGAAACATTTGCCAGAGTTAATCTAGATGCTATTCGAATTCCTCAAATACATCAATCCTACATGGTATTTTAATTTGATCCCAGTTGATCAGTCAGTTCCTTATTTTGTCGATTACCGCAAACTCAGCGTGGAGGAACAGGATTTACTTACTATTGATGACGAGTACAAAACTCTTCAGGGGAAACTTGCTGATGCCGCTTACCAGGCATGGCAAAAGGGTATTATAAAAAGCGATCCTAAGGTGTCAATTTATTCGTCTGGTGTCATCAGCAGGCCTGCAAACTACAGAACAGTAAATCTCTTCGGCGACCGCAATGTCAAAGTCTCAGATGAATCTGCCGTAACTAATGTAAATGATAATTATCGATTTATCCGACGTTTCTTTCATCCCGGCATCAGCTGGTACATATTTTTTGTTCGGTTGTTGTCATTCCATAATCCGTTGATGGAGATACCTGCTTTTGTACGTTCATTAAAGATCAGTCGGGTTGATCTTTACAGCAGAAATACGTTTGAACTATACGCAGATCAATACAATGGATTTGATTCGGAGTTGATAAAAAGCAATCCAAAAGTTTCTGTCATCATACCAACCCTTAACAGGTATGAATATCTTAAGGATGTACTTGCTGATCTGGAGAAACAAACCTATAGAAATTTTGAGGTTATTGTCTGCGATCAGTCAGACAGGTTTGATGAGGGATTCTATGATGGTTGGGATCTTGATCTTAGAATAATCAGGCAAGAAGAAAAAGCCCTGTGCAGAGCAAGAAACCGCTCAATGACCATGTCTAAAGGTGAGTATATTCTTTTATTTGACGATGATTCCAGAGTGCAACCTGACTGGATTGTACAACACATAAAGTGCTTAGATTATTTTAATGCAGACATTTCTTCCGGAGTATCATTATCGGTTGTTGGAGACAGAATTCCTGAAAACTATTCATTCTTTCGGTGGAGTGACCAATTGGATACGGGTAACGTTTTGTTTAAAAAAGAGATATTGAACTTTATTGGATTGCTGGACAGACAGTTCGAAGGGCAGACCCAGGAGGATGCCGAATTTGGATTAAGATTTCATCTTTGTGGATTCATGGCAATTTCAAATTCACTTGCATCCAGAGTTCACTTAAAAGCCCCAATTGGGGGAATGAGAGAAGTTAGCGGCTGGGATGGTCTTCGCCCGAAAAAGCTTTTTGCTCCTCGCCCCGTACCAAGTGTCCTATACCTGGGTAGAAAATACTTCGGCAATCATTCTGCCAAGCTGATGTTGTTATTCACCATTCCCGGATCAATAGTCCCATATAAGTTCAAGTCAAAAAAATGGCCTAGGATTTTAACTGGCATCTCTATGATTATTTTATGGCCTTTTCTAATGCTCCAGGTTCTGGTTTCCTGGCATAAGGCCGATCTTAAACTTCGTCAGGGAGGAATGATTGAAACATTGAAATAAATCTCAATAATGAACATATTTTTTGGAAGTAGCCAGAATATTCAGGATAATTTAGCCAAGAAATTTGAGGGCTTCAAGACATTGAATGAGTATGTTTTTGAAAGGCCATCAAGCTGCCTTGTAATGTTACGACACACGCGTGGGGAAAGCTTGTTTCTGGAAAACGAAACCCTGGAGATTGTTTTTGATGGATATCTTCACGGAACTGCCGGTAAGGAGTTGGCAGTAAAATTGTTTTCGGTTGCCGAAAATCTGGTTAATGGTAAGCATATTGACTTTAATGAGTACACTGGACTATTTAACATATGCATTAGAGTTAAGCAAGACGGTAAAGTATTTCTGAAGAGTGATCCATCAGCACTTCTGCCTTTATACTATTGTTTAAATGAAAGGCATTTCTACTATTCGTCTCACGGTCATATGTTAGGCTCACTGCTGGATGCTGAACCGGACTATTCCGGGATAATGCAGAAAGTAACTCTGGGTTTTACGCTCGGAGAAAGATACTATTATAAAGACATTAAACGAATAAATCCGGGTGAAACTATAATATATGATCCTTTTGACGGAAAGATTGCTTCACGATATGACTATGTCTATTATTCGGGATATAACTTGGAGAAAAATATCGAAGAAGAACTTTTTTCAGGATTGAATCTGTCTTTTGAAAGAATTCGGAAAGAGTACTCTGAAATTGGTCTGATGCTAAGCGAAGGATTTGATTCAAGATTTCTTGGGGGCATTGCCCGAAGGAACGGCTTTAAAATAAGTTCTTATACACATGGAACACCAGGTGCTGGCGGCAAGGTAATTGCGGATGAGGTGGCTGAAGCCCTGAATTCGGATCATTTTTTCAGTTCAATGATCGACGGTTATTGTCATGATGATAATGAAATGGTACGCCAGATTTACCTGTCAGACAACCTGAATTATCCTTTCTGGATGGCAGGAGCCGGATATTTCAAAAAGCGTAATGCCGGTTATCCGGTTATTATCGGATCTTCTCTCGATAGCATTCTGGGCGGTAACATTTTTTACAAGCCGGCAAAGCATATTAAGGATGCAGTAATTCAGCGCTACAGTGAGATACTGAAACAGGATCTGGGTTTGTTGTCGGAAAGATATATTGAGAAATTGTCTTCTGAACTTATACAGTTAACCTATTTAAAGAGCGCAGGCGGTCAGTCGAAGCTGATTGATCAGACCTTCGTGACTGACGTGGCTGGTCTGTTAAAAAAGGAATTAAAATTCCTGAACGAACATATTGAATCGGAATATGACAGAATTAAAAGAACGGGCAGTTCCCTTCCCTCGCTTCAGCTTCAGCGGTTTGTTCTCGAGAACCGTGACAGAAAGCTGTTTTTCGGACAGCCGCTGACAATACGGAAGTACAATAAAATTTATATCCCGTCATTTGAATTTGGTTTTTTGAGCAGAGCAAGCGCTGTTAATCCAGTTTATAAACTTCATCATAAGCTGTATCTCAAAATCTATCGCAATTATTTACCAGAGTTGCTCAGGATTCGGAACGGCGCTTACGGCATCAAGCCAGTTTATCCGAGATCAATACTTGAAACGAGCAGGTTTATCCTCAAAAAGAAGGAAAAAGACTTATACAGGAAACTTCTCGACAGCAAAGGCGCCATGGAACTGTCAGGCTTCAGGGCGGCTTCTGTTTTTGAGGTTTGTGGCAGGGATGAGAGAACGATGAGCAGATTTGAGGAAATGGTTGTAAAGAACTCTGATGTATTTACTGTAAATGGAATTTCAAGGTACCTAAAACAGGTTGTGAATTATGAGATCAGGGTATTTAATCATGACCGTTTGTTCAGAGGACTCGAAGTATGCCAGGTGTTAAAAAAGAAAATCTAATAAGTACTTTTTGAGATTTGCAATTTTAAAAATAACTCTTCTTGAAAGCACTTATAGTATCATCTGAGTTTCCTCCCGGGCCCGGGGGTATAGGCCGTCATGCTGCCGATTTAAGCCTGGCTCTTGCTTCCAGAGGTTATTTGGTTGATGTTTACTCTAATCTTGACTATGTTCAGAGAGACAAAATATCTTCATTTGCAGACGAATTGCCTTCTAATGTCAAGTTGCATAGGTTCAGACGACTAGGCATCCTGACATATCCTCTCCGAATGCTATGGGTCATTAATGCTGTAAGACGAAATAGTTACAACAGAAGTATTTTTACCGGTAAGTTCCCTCTATGGACTGGAGCTGTTATTAAGATCCTGTATGGCAAACACAGAAAAGTAGAATTCTTTGTTCATGGCAGTGAGGTAAATCCGGGAAACAGATTTAACAAGATTCTTACACATTGGGCACTTTCCAAAGCCGATACCATCTGGGCTGTCTCAGAATTCACCAGAATAATTCTTCCTGCTAAAGTCAGGCTTCAAAAAGAAATTCGAATTCTGCCAAACGGAGTACATACAACCATATGGCCAGAAACGGATTCTGTTGAAAAATATACCGACTGGAAAGGATATCCGAAACTGCTGACAGTAGGCAGTATTTCTCCAAGAAAAGGACAGCACAGGGTAATTAATGCTTTGCCGGCATTGATAGAAAAATATCCCGATATACATTATCACATTGTCGGAATAGACTCGAATACAAAATATTTAAGAGATCTTATAATTACTCTGAAGCTTGACAATAATGTCACAATTCACGGCCGTTTGCCTGGGAGAATGGAATTGGCAAGGGCATATAAGACTTCAGACATTTTCATGATGCTGAGTGAAAATCAGTCGGATGGAGATGTGGAGGGTTTTGGAATAGCAATTCTTGAGGCAAACATTTACGGTTTACCCGCAATCGGGGCTGTTGGATGCGGAATCGAGGAAGCAATCAGTCCCGGCATAAACGGAGAGCTTGTTGATGGCAACGATGTGGCAAGTATTGCCGGGGCGGTAATTAAGGTCCTTGAACAGCCCGGAAAATATAGACTGGGAATAAAGGAATGGATCAGGTGTCACGACTGGAGCATATTAATAGATGATTTTCTAAAGACTGAATGAAGCTTGCAATTATTTCACATACTGAGCATTATATTGATGAAAACAAAAACGTTGTAGGTTGGGGACCGACTGTCAGGGAGATTAACCATCTCGCGGCACATTTTGATAAGATTTATCACGTTGCCTGCCTGCACAAGGGCATACCACCACCAAGTTCACTTGGGTACACCGCACCTCATATTGAATTTATATCCATTCCACCTTCAGGAGGGGATACCATTTGGGGGAAATTGTCAGTTTTGCGTACCATGCCTGAAGTGATAAGGACGGTCAACAAAACTCTACGCAAGGTCGATTATTTTCAATTGCGTCTGCCAACCGGGTTTGGCAATTATCTGCTTCTATGGCTGTTTCTTTACAGGCCGCAGGCTAAGTTTTGGGTCAAGTATGCCGGTAACTGGGCGCAAAAAAGTCCCCCAACGGGATATGCCTTCCAGAGATGGTTTCTGAAGAAGAACTTACTGAAGTGCAAGGTAACGATCAACGGTCATTGGCCAGATCAGGCTGCCCATGTGCTAACATTTGAGAATCCATGCCTTACGGGTCAGGAAAGAATAGAAGGAGAAAAGGCCGTACATTCAAAGAATTACAGCGGTATTCTTGATTTCGTCTTTGTGGGTCAACTAAATGAGAGCAAAGGCGTGGGTAAAATTATTGAAGCCTTTCGACAAGTGAAAGATGAGCCCCGCATAGGCATGCTTCATCTTATTGGTGACGGTCGCGATCGAGATCTATATGAAAAATATGCAAAACAGGCAGGGATTAGATATAAGTTTTATGGCTTTTTGCCTAAGGAAGAAGTTAACGATATGCTTCTGGCATCTCATGTGCTTCTTCTGCCTTCGGAATCAGAGGGTTTTCCTAAAGTAGTAGCCGAAGGGGCAAACTATGGGTGTATACCTGTTGTATCATCTGTTTCCAGCATCCCTCAATACGTAAGTAACAATCATAACGGTTTTGTAATGTCTTCAAATGATGCGGGGGGACTAGTGGCATGTATAAAAAGGCTGATTTCATTGCCAGCTGCAGAATTAGAGCAAATTGCCAAAAGAGCATATGACCTGGGACATTCTTTCACGTATGATTTTTACCTTACCAGAATTACAAGGGACATACTTAGCCCAGACAAAGATCACCTTAATGCTTAAAAGCATCACAGAAAATAGGAACCCTCTACTTTGGGTAGTATTTCATGTCATCCTGGGGGCCTTGTCAACGCTTTCGCCCTGGTTTCTGGTAGCTTGGTTTTACTTGGTTTTACTGACCTCTGTACCAATCTTGTTGAGAAGAAACGAAACTCATTTTTTCAGGTTCACTGCGCTGATAGTATATACTGTGTCATTCGAGCTTTTGGGACGCATGACTAAGGCTTACCCATTTATTCCCTGGGAAATGGGTAAATACTTGTTGTTTTTATTGCTGATGGCGGGCATCTTAATGAAATACCGCCGGGGCACGGTTGGGTGGATTTTGCTGGTATTACTTCTCCCTGCTATATTTATTGACGAGTCGGATCAGGTATGGTTTAAGAATGTCATTTTTAATCTTTTAGGCCCTGTTAATGTCGCTCTTGCAATAGTTTATTTCAAAAATCAGATAGTGTCTGAAGAAGAACTCAAGTCTCTGCTGAAACTTCTTGCTCTTCCGGCTATATCGGTACTAACATTTGTAGTCATTAAAACGCCGGATCTTGAGAATGTTGAATTCGGACTTGGAGCAAATTTCCAGACGGCAGGCGGGTTTGGCTCAAATCAGGTTTCAACGGTATTGGGTCTTGGCGCATTTCTGGCATATTTGTTTTGGCGATACAATTGGCAGGTATCAGGTTCTAGATGGCTTGATCTCGGATTGCTAATTCTTTTCACAATAAGAGGATTACTTACTTTTTCCAGAGGGGGTATGATTGGCGGAGCCATTGGCGTTCTTGTGCTGATCTTTTACCAGGCTGCTGCAGCCGAGTACAGATGGACTGCTCAAAGAATGATTTTCACTGTCATTAAGGCTGTGCCTGTTGTACTGATCTTTTTTCTGGTTTTTACTTACGCGAACAATATTTCAGGGGGTAATCTTGCTCTGCGGTATCAGGGTGAAACTCCGGGTACGGTTGCTGGTTACAAAGAGAAAACTGCGAATGTGTTTTTTACAAACAGGCTGAATGTTCTCAAGGATGACCTTGAACTCTTGTTGGAGAATCCCGTTTTGGGTGTAGGAGTGGGAGCCTCAATGTATCTGCGTGATGATACGCGCAGGGTTGCACCTCATCTTGAGCTTAGCAGGTTGCTTTCAGAGCATGGTTTGCTTGGGGCATTTTATTTTTTAATACTGTGTGGGTTAGGCTTCAAACTGCTCAAGAAAGCCCATACCACATCATCTGATGCAATCCTGTTTGCAATATTTGTTCTTGCATTGTTTACAACCTTTCATTCTGCTATGAGAACGTACGTAAGTCCGTTGCTGATAGGTCTTTCTATGCTTACGGTTTACGAAATAGATGAGGTTGAGGAAGCATGAAATCCATACTCTATATCGGCAACAAGCTTAGCAGACACGGGTTTACACCCGGTGTCATTGAGACATTTGGTTCTCTACTTGAAACAGAGGATTTTAAGGTTTCATATGCGGGCACTGTAAAGAATCAGTATCTGAGACTGGTTGAAATGCTTTGGAAAACATTATCAATAGGCAGAAGGGCAGATTACATTATTATAGATACATATAGTACTCTTGCATTCTGGTATGCCTACATCACAGGAAGATTGGCCAAGTTGATTGGCACAAAATATATAACAATTCTTCATGGTGGTGATTTGCCTGCAAGACTTAGAAAGTCAAAACACGCATGTGACAGGTTGTTCGGAAAGTCATATGCCAATGTAGCTCTTTCAGGTTATATACAAACCGTTTTTGATAGTGCTGGCTATCATGCGATAATTATTCCTAATATTATTGATATTTCGAAATATCCATTCAAACTCCGTGATCATTGTCGGCCTCGGTTGCTCTGGGTACGGTCTTTTCACCGGCAATATAATCCAAATATGGCTGCTGATGTGCTCTGTGAGCTCTTGCAGATTCATCCTGATGCTGAATTATGTATGGTTGGGCCTGACAAGGATGGCAGCATGGAAGAATTCAGGAAATATTTACAGCAAACAGGGATTGAAAAACATATCAAGATAACCGGTAAACTTTCAAAGGCAGAGTGGATCAAACTTTCTGAAGATTACGACTTCTTTATTAATACTACTAATGTTGACAATACTCCTGTCAGTGTAATAGAGGCAATGGCTTTGGGCATGTGCGTCATATCAACCAACCCCGGAGGCATACCCTATTTATTGACGGAAGGAAAAGACGCCCTGCTGGTCAGGCCTGGCGATTATCAGGCTATGGCTGACAAGATTTCCAGCTTAATCGATGATCCGAATCTTGCGACAACTTTATCAAAATTAGCACGGCAGAAGGCAGAAAGCTTTGACTGGAATCAGGTCAGGGAAAAATGGCTTGGGTTACTCAAATGATAACCAGTATATAAATGGCCTCATTTTATAACCAGATACTTGAAAAGATAATTCTACCAGTCGGTGATTATACATTTGGTACTTCATTCATCAGTGAACTTAAAAACTGGAGAAAAATATCCCAACTTAGTGAGAAGGAACTGAACAGACTATCTGCAATTAACCTGGGCAAGCTTCTTGGATTTACAACATCTAATGTGCCTTTTTACAAACAATTTGCTGGTGGAAACACCTTAGATCCTGTGCCCTGGCTGAAGACTCTTCCAGTTGTGGACAAGACAGATTATAACAGAGATATTGAGAGATTTCTTTCAGCTTCTAGGGGAAAACTGATCCCATACTACAGCAGCGGATCCTCCGGTATTCAGGGTATTGTATACATGAATAAAAGGGAACAGTCAATCGCACAGGCTGTTCAAACGATGTTCTGGGAGTGGAGCGGTTATTATCCGGGTAAACCCATTGTACAGACGGGCATAACCCCGAACAGAGGGACTGCCAAGTCTCTGAAGGATTTTTTTTTAAACACCAGGTATTACAATGCTTTTGGTCTTGACCAAGATGCAATTACAGCCATTCTATTAAAACAGGCTAACCAGAAAAATTTTCATCTTGGCGGCTATGCCTCTTCTCTATACCTTCTAGCTACTATTGCCCTGGAAAACAGTATTACTGATGTAAGGTTTGATGCTGCAATAAGCTGGGGTGACAAAATGTTCCCTCATTACCGGCAGAAAATATCTGAGGCCTTCGCATGTAAAGTGTTAGATACCTATGGCACTACAGAGGGTACGATGATAGCAGCACAAAAGGATCTGGATTATTACTACATCATAACACCACATGTTTATCTTGAAATTCTTGATGAGTACAACAACGAAGTGCCTGACGGAAACATCGGTCGGGTTGTAGTTACCCGCCTTGACGGATATTCCATGCCCCTGATCCGCTATGCAAACGGAGATCTGGCAATAAAGCTTCCGAAAAACCGATATCCGGAAAAACGGGACCTTGCATTTCCGTTACTTGAGATGATTGTAGGCCGAAACACAGATATAGTCTATACTACCTCAGGTAAATTTCTAATAGTTCATTTCTTTACCGGAATCTTTGAATTTTATTCGGAGATAAAGCAGTTTAAGGTAATTCAGCGGGAGCTGACAAAAATTGAGATTGAATATATTGCCGGTAAGGGATTTCATCCGGATGTTCTTCATAGGATAGAGGACTCAATAGCTCAAAAGCTTGGCGAGAGATTGACGATTGATTGGAAGGAGGTGCAATCAATCAAACCAACACCATCAGGTAAACCGCAAATTATTGAGTCATTTATAGCTGGTAGAGGTGAGTCTCTGAGTTGATTTCCGAAAGCATTATATATGGTTTCAATAATTATTCCAATATATAACGAGGAGAAATTTATCTCAGACTGCCTAAGATCTCTTATTAATCAGGATTTCCCAAAGGACGAAATAGAGATAATATGCGTTGACGGCATGAGTTCTGATACATCTATCCAGATCATTAAGGAATATTCCCGACAGCATCGATTTATCAGACTCCTTGAAAATCCTGACAGGATTGTTTCACATGCCCTGAATGCAGGAATCAAAGCAGCTTCCGGTGACGTGATAATGAGAATAGATGCTCATTGCATTTATCCCGTAAACTATATTTCAGTACTGGTCAAAATGCTAACTAGCCTCAACGCTGATAACGTAGGGGCGGTAATTAATTCCCTGCCTGCATGCGAATCAGCTATTTGTAAGGCCATTGCGGTGGGGTCTGCAAATGGTTTCGGCGTAGGCGATTCTGCTTTCCGAATCGGATCGGATTGGATTAAAGCGGTTGACACTGTCCCGTTCGGTTGCTTCAGGCGTGATATTTTTCACAGAATAGGTTATTTCGACACGGATCTCATACGTAATCAGGATGATGAGTTTAATGCACGGATAATTAAAAACGGCGGAAAGATATACTTGATTCCAGAGGTAAGAGTGGATTATTTTGCTCGTGAGACATTAGCCAAAATGGCAAGAATGTTTTACCAGTACGCACTGTTTAAACCACTTGTCAATAAGAAGATTGGAGCCCCGGCTTCGGTCAGGCAACTGGTCCCTCCGATTTTTGTTACTGGAATTTTTGGTGGTATCATCCTTAGCTTTATATTTCCTGTGGTTTTGCCAGTCTTTCTGGCTTCTTTAGGGCTTTATTGCCTTGTGTCAATATCAGTTTCTATCAGGGAAGCCATCAGGCATAAATCTGCCTTACTTTTATTCCTTTTGCCTGCAATCTTTTTTATTATCCATCTGAGCTATGGGTGGGGATATGTCACCGGCCTGGTGAAATTTTTAATTCTTAAAAAGAAAAACGTTGCCGCAGAGGTCAATCATTAACCTCTGCTCTTCAAAATGAAAACAGTTGACTCGTCCCATAAAGATTTGCAGGCAATTGCAAAATGCCATAGGTCAGCATTTCCGGAATCCCTGTCGTCAAAGCTGGGACTGAGTTATTGCAGGAAGATGCTTTCATTCTATCTGGAAAATGAACGAGGTATTCTGTTTCATCTGGAGGAAGAAGGCGCTGTATTCGGATATTGTGGTGGAATAAGAAACAGGATTTCAGGGCAGCACGGCTCAGCTACCAGCATGACGCAACACACCTTCAGGTTGCTCGTGCTAAACTTGCTGTTCAGGCCGTGGCTGATCTTCCATAATGAAATACTTGCAAACTTCCCGCTTATTATAAAAAACATCAAACTAAGGTTCTACACCACAAATAGGAGTAAAAGTCAACCTCAGCCTTCTTCTATTAAAGAATTCATCCCTTCAATGGGTCTGGTGGTCATAGGCGTTTCTCCCAAACACCAGGGTAAAGGATACGGATCATTGTTGCTGAAGGATTTTGAAGAAAGGGCGAGTAAAGAAGAATTTACACGAATACACCTTAGCGTGAATAAGAACAACAGCCAGGCAATAGCAGCCTATAAAAAAAATGGTTGGCTCATCGGAAAAGAGGGACACACTGAATTGCACATGTTCAAAAATCTAGACTGAACTTTTATTTCCTATATCAAAGACAAGCCAGAGCAGGAGTTTTCCTGTCTGATTGATAAAGATTCAAAATGCAAATGACCAGATTGTTGCCAGAACGTAAATACTGGACGGGGCTTTTTGTTATACTGTTATTAACAACATCATGCTATCGTTTACCAAATATTAGCAATACCAGGGAGGGCATAGATACTGTTGCTGCCATATCCAACAACTCATTAAAAACGGATGTGTTAAAAGAGAAGAGTAAAATGATGACACAACAACAACGTGATTATGTTTTTAAACATACTGAACCGACTATCATTTATGTAGGGCCTGACGGAAGCGGAGATGGTAGCTCAGAGATTAGTTCGGTTAAACTCGAGCACGCACTATTGTCCGGGAATGTCATTGCTGGCGATACAATTCTATTGCTTGACGGAGTATATAAAGGCAAATATACATCAACGGTAACAGGTAGCCCGGAAAGGCAAATAATAATAAAAGCCCAGAATGCTTATCAGGCTATTATAGACGGAGGCTTACAAATTGGCGACCTGAGCAACGTCAGGGGTGCTTACACTATTGTCAGAAATTTAAGAATTTATTATTCTGACACAATCCGGGGGAAATGGACTGATCCACAGGGCAGTAATCAAAGACCTGCGGGCATACTTAATGCAGCACCATATTGCAAGTTTATCAACAATATCATTCACGATGGTGGTGTTGGTATCGGATCATGGCAGAAGTCTGACTATTCTGAAATATATGGCAATATCATATTTAATAGTGGGGCTCCGGATAATCTGCTTGGCTTTGCACAGAATATCTATTTCCAGGGAACAGGCAAAATTATCAGACATAATGTCTTCGCTGGTGGTTTTAAAAGAACATTTGCAGGTTTTGGAACCAGGGCTTATATAAAAAACTGCAGTGTCCTGGCTAATGTAATATTTGCCAGAGAGTCAGTTCTGATTGGTTCAGTACACAATCTGTGTGATGGAATAAAATTCAATGATAATCACATCATTGGTGAAGGTAATACAATGCAAATCGGTTATAATTACAAGTACAACGGCAGTTGCGAAATTAAGAGGAACAGAATGTATGGGAAATCATATTCCTCAGTGCAGTGGTGGAATGATGTTGAGATGTCTGATAACGTTATTGTACAGGGAGAAAAAGTCCAGAATAAAGGATTTCAATTTGTTGATGACCGTAGTCCCAATGAATTTACTTGGAATTTGCATGATAATAAATATCATTATTTAGGTCCCGCTCCGCTCCAGGCTTTTATCATTGATGGAGTGGCCTGGTTTTCATGGGAAAAGTGGAAAGGTTTAGGCTATGATACTGTTGGCAGCACATTCTCAACATCAAAGCCGACACAAAACGAATACTTTGTATATCCTAATGAATATCCGGATCCTGATGATCCACGCTTGGGGATAGTAGTCATATGGAACTGGAAGGGGTTGGAAACTCTAAAAGTTGATTTATCTGATTTAGGTTTGGAAGTTGGCAGGACATATCAATGGCGCCAGGCACAAGATCCACTTGTGGATATTGACACATGGGTGTGTGACAGTGATGTATATGCTTTCCAAATGACGGGTCATTCGGTTGCTAAACCGATTGGATTTGACGAGGAGTTAGTACCATCGCAATTTCCAACATTCGGATGCTTCATCATTGAAAAAGTATGAGCTATTACCATAAGTCTCTCAAAACCATTTATTTAATGCAAAGGAATATCGAATATAAGACTTATTGGCGATGTGGGAATATTCGTGCACTACACTAATGAAAAGTATGCTATAACCAGTAAATGCAGATATTTGTAAACTAACAATCAGTATGAAGACATATTTAGTGCGGCAAGCTCAGAAACTTGGATTATATTACAGACAAGTCGAACATGTAAAATTCCTTGGGAAAGAGCTTAAAGTAATCAAGGGAACAATCAGAAAAACCCATGACAAAGATGACGCCTGGTTGTTCGAATTGGCCAAACATCATAGTAATATTATTGATGTGGGATGTAACATAGGGCAGGCTGCAATGCTTATGCTATGCAATGACTCAGTTAAAAGAATTGCTCTGGTTGACCCTAATACATTAGCACTTGCATGGGCGGCAGAGAACTTGATAATGAACAGTTTCTCAGATAAAGCTCATTTTGTTCCTGCTTTCGTTTCAGATAAAAGCGATGAGAGGATTGAACTGTACACTGTAGGCGTCGGGGCCGCTGGTTCAAAGTTTAAGGGTTTCGCAAAAACTGCAGCCAAAGCAGATTCTCATTTTACTGTTGAGACTCTTACATTGGATCTTTTAAGTGAGAGACTGGATCTGAATCCCGATCTAATCAAGGTTGATGTTGAAGGGGCTGAATATGAGGTATTAAAAGGGGCTGCAAAGCTGGCTTTAGAGATTCGCCCTGCATTTTTTGTTGAGATGCACTCGGGTCCCGAGTTAAGCATCACCAGCAATACAGAAAACATACTTGATTGGTGTGTAAAAACAGGGTATAGTGCCTGGTATATGAAGACCAAAGAGCTTTTAAGTGTTGAGTCTATAAAGAATAGAGGCAGATATCACGCGCTGCTCTTACCAAAGGAACGGGATTTTCCGGAATATTTGAAGACCATTTCTGAGGGCTCTGAAATATTTCTGACCTAAGATTTCCTGTAACTAAGTTTCTTTCCCAGAAGACAATTCCTATTATGGATTACAAGATATTGTTGTTTGATCTGAACTTCGATCAGGCTGAAGAGGATGCCGTGGTTGAGACGGTGCGCTCAAAATGGATATCAACAGGCCCGAAGAATGCCGAGCTGGAAAGAAAATTCGCGGAGATGACCGGCGCTAAACATGCAGTGGCTCTTACCAACTGTACAGTAGCTCTTCATATGGCTCTCCTGCTCAATGATATCAAAGCCGGTGATGAGGTCATCTGCCCCTCCCTGACATTCGTTGCCACCGCCAACGCTATACGCTATGTAAATGCCATTCCGGTGTTCGCTGATATCAGGGGTCTTGATGACCTGACCATCGACCCTGACGACATAGAGAGAAAAATCACCTCGCGCACGAAGGCACTGATGCTGATGCACTACGGCGGCTTCGCATGCGACATGAACCGTATAATGGATATTGCCCAAAAATATAACCTGAAAGTCATTGAGGACGCCTGCCACGGTCCGACTGCCGAATACGAGGGCAAAAAACTGGGCACCTTCGGCCAGTGCGGATGCTTCAGCTTTTTCTCAAACAAAAACATCAGCACCGGCGAGGGAGGCATGATCATCACCGATGACGATGCCATGTACGAAAAAGCAAAGCTGCTGCGCTCGCACGGCATGACATCGCTCTCATACGACAGGGCAAAGGGTCACTCGACAGAATATGACGTTATAGAGCTGGGATATAACTATCGCATGGATGATATCAGGGCATCAATAGGCATAGTGCAGCTCGACAAGCTTCAGAAAGATCTTGAGATCCGCGCAGAACTGAGGGCTCTTTATGAGAAGAAACTTGAGGGTGTTGATGAGATAATTATTCCGTTCAAAGGGTACAAATACTATTCTTCTAATTATATTTTCCCGGTTGTGCTCAGAGACTCAACAGTCGAGAAGCGGAATCGAGTACGAGAATTCCTGGCTACAGCAGGTATTCAGACAAGCGTTCACTACCCGGCCGTACATCGTTTCTCAATCTATCGCGAATTTGCCAAACCGCTGCCTGTTACAGAATATGTTACTGATAACCTCATTACACTCCCCATGTTCTCAAGGCTTACCCATGAACAGGTGGAATATATTTGCGACTCACTGAAGGAGGCGGTCAGGGTACCTTGAAAATACTCAGTGATGAGACAACCTTTATTGTTCTTTGTCCTATCAATTTTTATCCTGCTCTTTTTATATTCAGCAGGCTGCAGGAGGGCCGGGGTATGGCTGGTCAGAGATGAAATGCCTCCGCACGCTGACGCGATGGTAATCCTCATGGGCAGCTTCGCAGAGAGAGTGGCGCATGGGGTGGACCTCTATTCAACCGGTCAGGCTGACAGAATGATAATAGTAGAAGAAAGCATGGGTTCATACAGAGAACTTACTGGTAGAGGAGTTCCGATAATTAGTAATTCATCACAGGCCAGAAGTGCAGCGATAAAACTGGGCGTACCGGCAGACAGCATAATACTGCTGCCAGGAGATGCCCGAAGTACTCTGAGTGAAGCAATGATTGTCAGGAAATATCTTAAAGACATATCATCAATTGACACAATAATCCTTGTATCATCACCGGCCCATCTGCGACGTGCATCAATAATCTTCAAAAATGCTTTCAGAAATCTTCCGGAGCCTGTCTTTGTGGGGTGCAGTCCGTCTGCATATTCAAGCTTCAGTCCTGATAAATGGTGGAGACGAAAAGAAGATATTCAGACAGTGTTAACTGAGTATCTGAAAACAGGAAGTTTTCTGTTAATCGAAAAGAGACAACTTAAATCACAATGAATCATTCCGGGAGAGCCTAATAAAAATACGAAACCTACAATGAACATTACTATAGTTGCCGGCGCCAGGCCGAATTTCATGAAGATAGCACCGCTGATTCATGCTGTTCAAAGGTTAAAGGATAAAGGAGAAAGGTTAAAGTTTAGGCTGGTACATACGGGGCAGCACTATGACCCGAAGCTTAGTGCAACCTTCTTCGACGAGCTGGGGATACCGCCTCCGGACGCTAACCTCGAGGCAGGCAGCGGCACACAGGCGGAACAGACCGCCGGCATCATGCTGGGGTTTGAAAAGGAACTGCTGGCTCATCCCTCTGACCTTGTCATAGTAGTGGGTGATGTAACGTCTACCATGGCCTGCTCGATCACTGCCAAGAAGCTGAACACAAAGGTGGCGCACATAGAGGCAGGCATACGGTCGTTTGATCTCACCATGCCCGAGGAGATCAACCGCATGGTTACCGACAGCATCACCGACCTCTTTTTTACAACCTCGCACTTTGCCAATGAGAACCTGCGCAAAGCAGGGGTGCCTGAAGAGAATATATTCTTTGTGGGCAACGTGATGATAGATACTCTGATGGCAAATCGTGCCAGATTTATCAAACCGCCATTATGGAATGAAATCGGGCTGCAAGAACAAGGTTATATTGTAATCACATTACATCGCCCGAACAATGTTGATGACCCGGATAACCTTCAAAAGCTGCTTGCTGCCATTTCTGAATCAGCCGGAGACAAGAAAGTGATTTTCCCGGTTCATCCGAGGACTAAAAAAGTCATAAATGACTTTAGTCATGCAGTTCCCGATTCACTTCGTGATCGGGACTTCGTTGCTTCGCAACTTAGCTTGCAGTCAGGACATAAGTCAATGCACTTTGTTGATCCGATGGGGTATCTGGAGTTTAACTATCTTGTCGAGAGGGCGTTTGCCGTGATAACCGACTCGGGAGGCATCACGGAAGAGACAACCATCATGGGCGTGCCCTGCATGACACTCCGCAACAGCACCGAAAGGCCGGAGACATGCACCATCGGAACAAATGAGCTCCTCGGAACTGATCCGGCCGCTATTAAACCGGCTATGGAGAGACTTTTCGCAGGACAGTGGAAGAAGGGCGGCATCCCTGAGCTGTGGGACGGCAGGGCGGCGGAAAGAATAGTTGATGTACTTATCTCCGGAAATTTTTGAGAAGATATCTGCTTTTAGTGAAGTTGTAGAAGAAAGATTTATATGATACAGAATATTGATCTGGATTTTTTCATCCGTAGCCGGGTTACAAAAAGATCAGAGAGCCTGCTTAAACAAGACCTGAAGCTCAACCATTCCCTGCTTGAAGAACGACTGAACGGACGTAGCGCACTGGTCATCGGAGGGGCCGGCACAATCGGTTCGTTTTATATCAAAGCCCTGCTTAAGTTCGGGATCGGCAGGCTTGTGGTTGTTGATATAAATGAAAACGGTCTGACCGAACTGGTGAGGGATTTGCGCAGTTCGGAGGGGTATCATATTCCCAATGAATTCATAACTTATCCGATGAACTTCGGTGACAGGGTGTTTGAAAAGATGTTCCGGTCAGTGGGCCCGTTTGACATCATGGCCAATTTTGCGGCACATAAGCACGTGCGCAGCGAGAAGGATATCTTCTCCGTTGAGGCGATGATAGAGAACAACGTGCTTCGGGCACGCAGGCTGCTCGACCTGTTGCTGGAATCACCTCCACAGCATTTTTTCTGCGTTTCAACAGATAAGGCTGCCAATCCGGTGAATATCATGGGCGCCAGCAAGAAGCTCATGGAGGAGCTGATAATGGCATATTCGGGTAAACTTAAGATCACCACTGCCCGCTTCGCCAATGTAGCCTTTTCCAACGGCAGCCTGCCACTGGGATTCATAGAAAGGCTCGCGAAGGGGCAGCCATGGTCGTGCCCGCTCGGCATACGGCGTTTCTTCGTTTCGCCCCAGGAGTCGGGCGAGCTCTGCCTGTTAGCGTCAGTGCTGGGTGAGTCAGGCGACATCATCTTCCCGAAGCTGGATGAGGAGCGTGACATGATATCCTTTGAGGCAATAGCCCTTGACCTGCTTGAATTCCTCGGACTGGAGGCGGATGTATGCGCCACCGAGGAAGAGGCACGTCAGAAGGCGCTGTTGCTGAATGAGAGCTCAACATCATACCCGGTTTACTTTTTTGAAACAGACACATCAGGTGAAAAGCCGTATGAGGAGTTTTACACCTCCGGGGAAGTCATCGACAATGACAGGTTCATTAACCTCGGGGTGATCAAAAATGCCGTCAGACGGGATTTTAGGGAGATAGACAGCATATTCAGCCGGTTGCGGACACTGTTTGACTCAGGAAATGTAACCAAGACCGGGGTGGTTGAGATACTCCATGAGTGGTTGCCGAACTTTGAACATATTGAGAAAGGAAAGGGGTTGGATTCGAAGATGTAATAGAAGGCAATAGGCAGTAGGCAATAGGCAATAGTGAAAGGGAGTATAAGAATGTACAGGAGGTTTTTTAAACGTTTATTTGACATGGTGTTGTCTGCGATCGGCATTGTTGTGCTGTCGCCGTTACTGGTGCCGGTAATGATAATACTGTTGCTGACAGGGGAGCATTACATCTTTTACGGTCAGAAGAGAGTAGGATACAAAAACAGGTTGTTTCAGATATGGAAATTTGCCACAATGCTGAAGGCCAGCCCGTCACTTGGGACAGGAAGTCTCACCGTCAAGAATGATCCGCGTGTTTTTCCCTTTGGACGTTTTCTTCGTAAGACCAAGCTAAATGAGTTGCCGCAGATCTTCAATATCCTCCTTGGAGACATGTCGGTGGTGGGTCCACGTCCGCAGATGGAGGTGGACTTCGTGAAATACCCCGATTATGTTCAGAAGGTCATTTATGATGTTCATCCCGGCATGACCGGCATCGGCTCAATAATCTTTCGCGATGAGGAGAAGTGGATCTCGGCCCACGAAGGGGACAAACACGAGTTTTACAAAAGCCATATCGCTCCCTACAAGGGCGAGCTCGAGATCTGGTACCAGGAGCACATTTCGTTCCGCACCGACTTTATGCTTGTATTTCTGACCGCATGGGTGATCTTGTTCCCGGAGTCGGACCTTGTTCATAAAATTTTTAGCGATTTGCCCGCGCGTCCGGAATATTTAGATTAATTTTGAACCGGATCTCACAGGTGTTGTTATTACCTGGAAAGAGCCAGCGGAAAAGGGAAGACTGCTGTCGATTAAATGATGTTGAAGATTAGAGCTGATAGAAAATACCTTCCACCGCTATGCCAGAGATAGTAATCACAGGTTTACCGGCAATACTGATCGCCTTCGCGAGCGCGCTTATTATTACATGGTATTATATACCCAAGGTGATCAAGGTAGTCCAAGAGCGTCACCTGGAGGACAAACCCGGATTCCACAAGATTCATAAATCCGATGTGCCCACTCTGGGTGGAATTGGCATCTTCGGGGGTTTTATCTTCGGATTCCTGATAGGAGTAAACGGGTATATGCCAGGACTGTCCTATTTCACCGCCGCAGCAGTTTTCCTTCTTTTTGTAGGAATAAAGGATGACCTGGTCTATCTAAACCCGAAGAAAAAGTTCTGGGGAGAGCTGGGAGCCGCCGTTCTTGTTGCACTCTTTACAAATATCCACATTACCCATTTTCATGGATTTATGGGTATAACCGACATATCAGCAACAACCACCTTTGTTATCACAATCCTAGTGTTTTTGTTCATAATCAATGCGGTCAATCTGACTGACGGGATTGACGGGCTTGCGGCATCAGTGGGTATCATTGCCTCGGTAGCGTTCGGGATATTCTTCTTCCTTTCGGGAGACTACGGGTACACGGTTATGGCTGCAGCCCTGCTTGGTTCATTGCTTGCCTTCCTGTACTATAACATGTCGCAGGGCCCGAAAAAGATATTCATGGGCGATTCGGGATCTCTGGTGATCGGGTTTACCCTGGCGGTTTTTGCCATACATTTCAACGAGCTGGTTGCGGCAGGAGAGTCTATTCTTAAGCTGGATTCTGCCCCTTCGATTGCCATTGCCGTGCTGATAATTCCGCTGTATGACACTCTGCGGGTGACGGTGTTAAGGCTTCGTGCCCATAAAAGCATACTCGTCGGAGACAAGCGACACATTCACCACATGATGCTTCGGGCCGGTCTGAGTCACTGGCAGGCCACATTGTATCTGTCGCTGTTCAATATCTTCATCATAGGCGTTGCCCTCCTTCTTGACAACCTGGGGATTCTTGCAGTCGGGCTGATCTTGCTGGCTCTATGCCTGGCAGCTACCGGAATTCTGAACATGATAGTAAAGAAGAGGCTATCAGAAAAGCCGAAACTGGTCAAGATTCCGGACATGGCGGAAGTTTCGAGTCTTAACTGATCCCTTCAGTAATTGGACTTATGAAATTGTATGGTCACTGAATTAATTCGTGACCTTTGATGGCCTTTCCCGGGCCTTTCTTGTACCAGCCTTCCCTTCAACCGGGTTTCTTTTTTCTTTTACGCAATTGATATGAGATTAAGATTTCCCTTACAGGATGTTTCTGTACTCAGGGTTGATTCTGTAAGGAGAGTCCTGGATCCGGTTTATTCCGACAGCTTTTGGCAGATGAACCAGCAGGAGTTTGCCATGCAGGTTGAGGGAGTGGGGAGGTTTTATGCCCGGGATGGCAAAGAGGTGGAATATCATCCTGATAAGGGAGCTTCAAGGGAGTCCATTGAACTATATCTGAACGGATCTGTTTATGGGGCAATTCTCCATCAAAGGCAGATTCTTCCGCTTCATGGAAGTTGTTTCCTGGAGCAGGATCTTGGTATCATGCTTTGCGGGGAGTCGGGCGCCGGGAAATCATCCCTCACCACAGCTTTTTGTCTTGGTGGAAGTGAGTTTCTGACAGATGATGTCACACCAATAACTTTCACAGAGGGGTTGCCGGTTATCAACGTGCTGTCGGACCGTATAAAGCTCTGGGATCATACACTGAGCCAGCTGGGAGTCAGCAAGGCAGGCTTAAAAAGGATCGAGGCGAGAACTGATAAGTACTACCTTGAGCTCGATGCAGGCAGAGGAGGACGACACCCCCTTCAACTTGTAATCAATCTAGTAGTGGAGGAAGTTTCTCTGCCCGTCTTCAGAGAGATTGAAGGGGCTGCGAAGGTGGCTGCTCTGCGAAACGAGGTCTACCGGTGGGAGTACCTACAGGGTATGCCTGACAATGAGGCAAAGTACTTCTCGGATCTTGTTTCAGCAGCAAAATCTGTCAGGGTGTTTGAAGTGATCAGGCCGGGCGATATACCTGTCCGGGACCTTGTGAAGTTTATCAGGGATGAGATAATTTCAAAAGTACTCCGAAAAGCATGAAAGTAACATTCCGGACGCCTGAGATGACCCTGTTGAATTTATCTGTCCGGCTTGACGGTTCTCCTTCGGCTGCCAGTAAGGCAGAGGAAATTATCCGGAAGAATACAATTGACTGGGAAGATGTTTACGCAAGGTCTGATTTTCATTCAATAAGGCCTCAGGTCTGGGGTCTACTGAAAAAACTCCCTTTCGGATTAGTGTCGGCCGAAGTTCTGAGCCGCTTTGAGGAGGCATGCAAGGAGAACCTGTTTCAACAGTTGAGGAATGCGAGGGAGTTTTTTACAGTGACAGATTCGCTCGGCACAGAGGGGATTACTGCAGTTCCATTCAAGGGATTCTGGCTGGCGCATGACGTTTACGGAGAACTGGGCGACAGGGAGTCGTCTGATGTTGATCTGTTTGTTGATGTCCGGGATGTTGATCGCATCAAGCCTGTAATGAAAGAACTGGGCCTGGTGGTTCAGGACACCTTGACTGAACTAAAGGAAGAATATATTTTCAGGGAACTGGCAGAGTATAATTTCAATAGGTGGGCAGAAGATGGCTCAAGGCTTTCTCATATTGAATTTCACTGGCAGATGGGTTTGAGGCCATACCGCATGAATATCAGGATGGAGGATCTTGCCCCACAGATAATTTCCGGACGGCTTCAGGGCAGGGAGTTTAAGGTTCTTACTCCTGAGGCGAATCTGCTTCTGGCCGTGATGCACCACGGAGGGAAGGACAGGTTTGTAAGGCTGAAGAATATACTTGACCTTGCGCGTTTAGTCAATAAGTATAAAGATCTGAACTGGGATTGGATTCTTGGAACAGCACGCCGTTTCAAGGTAGAAAGGCTAGTCTACCTGGGCGTTTACCTGGCTTCTGTTATCACAGGGGTGAAGGTTCCGCATGCAACCTCGGCTAGGGTCTCTGCAGCTGTTATCAGGAGACTTGGCAACAACCGGATTAAAAGAATGGCTTTACCCGTCAGAGAGTGGTATACTTTCAGGGATGAGCTGAGAGGGTGGCTGTTCAAGATCCGTTCACGAGACGGTTTGGCGATCAAGTTGCAGCTGGCTTACTACACCCTGAGAAAGATTATTATGCCACGGATGGTTCCGGTAAAGTGGAGACATTATTTCTTTAACAAAAAGATTCTGGTTGGGCAATAGATCAGCACATTATGAGTGCGATTTTCGGGATAATTGATTATGAAGGACGGCCTCTCAGGGATGAATGGGTCAGTTCAATGAAGGCTGATTTAGCCCACAGGGGCCCCGATGGGCAGGGCTTGTATCGTGAGGAGTCCGTTGCACTTGGCCACATGCTTCTACAGGTTACATCTGAGTCAGTATTTGATCACTCCCCCTATGAAGAAGAAGGATTTGTAATAACCGCAGATGCACGACTTGATGAGAGGGAAGCCATCATGGAAAGATTGGGAGTTGATGATGAAGAGAGGGGTAGTATAACCGATCCTTTGCTACTGCTTCGTTCATACATAAGATTCGGAAAAAACTTTGTTAAAGATATCTACGGTGATTTTGCCTTTGTGATCTGGGATAAGCAGAAGAGGGAGCTGTTCTGTGCAAGGGATCAGGTTGGAGTAAAGCCGCTTCTTTACTACATAGATGGCGGAAGATTTATATTCTCTACAGAAAAGAAAGCACTTATAAATCTGGATCTGGTTGTATCACGAATTGATCATAAGTTTTTAAGAGATAGGATTTTTTACATATTTGGAGACAAGAGTAATACTGAGTGGTTACATATCAAGAGATTGCCTCCTGCCTCCATCATGGTGCCAAAACAAAGGAAATGCTATGTAGAGAAATACTGGGAACCCAAATATAAAAGAAATAGTTCCTTAAGAACAGAGAAAGACAGCGCAGAAGCACTTTCCTGTATTTTAAAAAGGGTTATTGCGGATCACTCAAGGGTGATTGGAAGTGTGGGCGTATCATTAAGCGGTGGGATCGATTCTAGTACGGTAGCGTGTGTCGCTGCAGAGCTCGGGGAAAAAACAGGTCGGCAGATCATTACCGTGTCATCTGTTCTGGATAAAAACCTATCTACTGAAGGTGAAGAGGACGAAATTGATTATGTAGAATCAATACTTGATAAATGGGAAAACATAATACCGCATTTTATTTACCATTCACAATTGAATCTGTTCAAAGGTATAGATTTGTTTTATAGCAGGCATTACAGTCAGGTTACCCCTTTCTATCCTCTTGATGCAGCTATTTTAAATGAATTTAGGGGAAAATCAGTAAGACGTGTATTCACTGGGTTATTCGGGGACCATACAGTATCAAATCGAACCATAGATCCCGTTCAATACATGATTCGTACCTGCAGATTCAGGAAACTTAACCAGCTGTTTGCTTCCGGTAATCATCGTATTGCCAGAGGGAATCTTCTAGTTCTTATTAGAAAGGTTATTAAGTCTTTTGTGCCCCTTGCTTTTGTTTTATTTCGTGAGTGGCTTTTAGGAAGAATCCCGGAGTGGGACCTCAGCCATGTACCGGTAAAGCTTGTTCACAGAGAAATGCGCATTATCAAGATAAGACTTATTCTTGAGGCATATAAAGAGAAGAGGATGAGAAGAAAAGTATCTCAGAGCATATGGCCATCAGATGCTGGAATACTGGAGGAATATTGGGATTGCGAACCAGCGTATTATAATCTCGAAATGACATTTCCATTAGCTGACAGGCGAATAATTGAGTTCATGCATTCAGTACCATTAGAACATCTGTATGCCAGAGGGGAGGAAAGAGGCCTGATTCGTTTGGCAATGCAAGGGATTCTGCCTGATAAAATTTTAAAAAGAACCACGAAAGGAGCATATTCTCCAGGGTACGCTACGATACTTAAAGCGGATATGCATATCCTCACCTCCCTCCTAAAGAATGCGGAGTCTCCTCTGTCACACGAACTGTCTGGTATTATTGATTTCAAAAAATTGCATAAAAGTCTTGAGGATTTGGTTAATAAGAAAAATCTCTCTTACTTTACAGTCGAAGATTGGATATCATTGCGAGTAGGATTTTGGTGTCTTTTTGAAAATTGGGTCATAAATAAAAAATATCGTGGAGAATATAGCAAAAAAACCTTGGAGTAAACCCATGATTACATCTGAGTTACCCGTAAAGAAAACCCTGGGCACAAATAGCAAGAAGGGTGTTGATGTTCCTCCAAACGACGCAAGGCCTTACTCATAGGATGCTGAATCAGATCTATAAGATGTGATTCCTCATGGAATATTCAGGTTTTCCTAAAATTGAGATTTAAGAAACAGCTGTCAGGCAACTTGTCAAGTATATTATGCTTAATTTTTAGAGCGCCTTTTTTGTTTTTTTGGTGTTTAACACCAAGAGAATTAAATTTCTCCATAGCGTTGGGCAAGTTTTATACTCAATTAGTCATATTGTGGTGTGAGATTTCAATGATTTGCATTTTCAATAACGAGGCGGTCAGAAAAGACCACTCATTTCAGAAGTAGCACTGTCATGAATAAAAAATACAGAATTTCACCCGAAGTTCTTTCAAGCAGATTAGATGATGAGGTTGTGCTTTTAAGCATCCAGGGCGGATTCTATTATTCTCTTGAACCAGTGGCAAGCCGGATATGGATAATCTTATCGGAAAGGCCTGCAACTCTTACAGAGCTTGTTGAGCATCTAATGGAGGAGTTTGATGTAGACCCGGAAACATGTATTCAAGATGTCATGTCTTTCATTGATGATATGAAAGCGAAAAAGCTAATTCTTTCAGCTGAAGAATAATTATCATAAATCGTGAGGCGGCTTATTCCCGGGCACAATTTATCGAAAGAAGAGATTAACCTTATTCCAGAGGCAATATTCTGGTTGATCGTAGCAAGGCTAAAAGTCAGCTTCGTGCCTTCCGGTAGGTGGATCGAGTATTTCGGAAGGACTGGTATTAAGGGTCAATCCTCAGTCTTTCCTAATGGCGCTGAATTAAAAATCCATGAAATTCCGATAGTCGTCCGGGGATTATCATTAAGAATGCCATGGCAATCCACATGCATGGTGGAATCTCTGGCAACACACTATATGCTTCAAAAACGAAAAGTGCCTCATAAGATTCATTTCGGAGTTAAAAAGGATGCAAAGAATAAGCTCGAAGCTCATGCATGGTTGTCCGTTGGGGATCTTGTCATTATAGGGCTGGAGAACCTTGATGAGTTTATTGAACTTAGACCGATAACTTAAACTATCACTTCCTTCACTTTGCTAGTGAAATCCTCATTGACTTAATTTATATCCTTTTTGCTTTGCGCAGATCACCATGTTCATTTCGCTCTGCGGATTATCGAAACACATGCGAAGTCACTTCCTATTCATAGTTAAAACCTTCTCCCTCCTTCGCGGGCACCAGCCCTGGAAACTCCTGCAGATCCTCCTGCTGACACTTCTGCAGGGGGTGACCGGGGGTTTTTCCATTGTATTGCTCATCCCGCTGCTGCAGCTGCTTAACATCGGCACGGGCAGCGAGCCTGACGGGATCGCGCTGGCCATACGTAACTTCGCCGAAGGCGCAGGGATAGAGATAACAATAGGCAGCATACTGGTAGTGTACATGGTGCTGCTTACCTTCAGTGCCCTGATACAGTACTGGAAGGCGATACTCGACGCCCGGTACCAGCAGACATTCATATACACCCTTCGCCGGAGGCTGTTCCGCAAGATCATCATGGCCGACTGGCAGCTGCTGAACAGTCGCAGCAAAACCAACCATCTGCAGGTGCTGACCCGCGAGGTGCCCAACCTGGCCGCCTACTACTTCTTCTACCTGCGCCTCCTCACCACGGTCATTATGACCGGTGCATATACCCTCTACGCGCTGCTCATCTCCGCCCGCTTCACGCTGATAATTATCGGGGTGGGAGCACTTACGTTCATCGCCATGCGCCGGTTCCTGTCGCGCTCGTTCCGCCTGGGCAAAGGGTACGTGGATTCCTACAACAGGCTGCTCAAATACATAGACGACTTCTGGCAGACAGTGAAGATAGCCAAGGTGCACAGCTCGGAGGACTATTACTACAATCGTTTCGATGAGGCCAACACCTCGCTGCTCAACATGGAGTACAGGATGCAGAGGAACTGGTCGCTGCCCCAGCTGATACAGCGCATTGTAGGGCTGGTGGTGCTGGTGGGCATAGTCTGGTTCGGTTACCGGTCGGGCAACACGCCCATGGCCTCGTTCGTCATACTGATACTGCTCTTCTCGCGCATCTTCCCACAGCTGATAGCTATCAACACGGATATTAACATGATTGTGGCGAATGTGCCGTCGGTGAAGCTGGTGATGCAATTGGATGCTGATCTTCCGGACGTGGGAGTAAGCGCAGAGCGAAGAGAAGGGAGCGAAGAGAGAGGAGCGCGCAGAGCGAAAAGTGCAGAGAGGGGAGTTGAGTTGAAGGAGGGGATAAGGCTGGAAGGGATAACGTTTTCTTATCCGGACGGGGAGAGGCTGTTTGACGGTTTCAATGCGGAGATCAGGGCACATAACATCACCGGGATACTGGGACAGTCGGGTCGCGGTAAAACGACGCTGATAGACCTTATTGCCGGGTTGCAGAAGCCTGCTGCCGGGCGGATACTTGTTGACGGGGTGTTGCTGGATGAGAAGCTGCTGCCGCGCTGGAAGGCGGGGTTGGGATACCTGCCGCAGGATCCGTTTTTTATTGACGGCACGCTGCGCGAGAACCTGGTGTGGGACAGTACTCCCGGAGCCGGCGGAGGCGGGCTGCCGGGCAAGACCGGCGGTGGCAGTGAGGCCGGCGGTGGCATCGGTGACGAGGAGATCATGGCGGTGCTGGAGCAGGTCAACGCTGCGCACCTGGTGAAACGGTTCAGGAAGGGTTTGGATGCCTTCGTGGTGAACTATCATACTGCCTTCTCA
>MTKZ01110928.1_pt1 | contig 41264 bp, 40 predicted proteins | sample 1042781 | NCBI WGS metagenome assembly MTKZ01 (sample SAMN06212207, study PRJNA360539) | anaerobic digester metagenome | biome: Wastewater treatment plant; material: sludge; isolation source: anaerobic digester fed with sludge from wastewater treatment plant | place: Denmark: WWTP Viborg ...
CAAAGATCTTCTCTCCCTCATACTCATGGCCATATCCACCCATGAAAAAGAACATACCAGGTCACAGAGAGCACAGAGGGATGTAAAACCGTCATCACGACGTGGGCCTCAAAGCCCTTCAAGCGAAGTGATCTACCGCTTCCCCTTTCCGGAAGGCTACAATGATCCCGGGATAAGGTAGATTGCTTCCTTTGTAAGTGTTTCGAAGAAATCGTCGTAATGACGATATTTTTTTTGAAAGGAAAAAGCCGTCATCACGAGAGACACTTCGGAGAACAATCATGCAAAGTGATCTACCTTATCCGCTTGTTTCTTCTATCTTGAGTTTGGATTAGAATATCGTCATGGCAGAAAAAACATGCGCGGTTTATATTCTTACCAATTCCACCCACAGAGTTCTTTACACCGGTGTAACCTCGGACCTTCCTAAAAGGGTATGGCAGCATAAGAATAAAGTATGCCCCGATAGTTTTTCGGCACATTATGGCGTGAACAAGCTTGTATGGTTCGAGGTAACATCCAGCATCAATGCGGCTATTGAAAGAGAAAAGAAGATAAAGGCTGGATCTCGGCAGAAGAAAATCATTCTCATTGAAAAGATGAACCCTCGCTGGGACGATTTAAGCGAGAAGATCCTTAGGATAGGGTAGATTGCTTCCTTTGTAAATGCTTCGAAGAAATCGTCGCAATGACGGTTTTTTTAAAGGAAAAAAGCGTCATCACGAGGCATACTTCGAGGAAAAGTCATGCGAAGTGATCAACCTTATCCTGCAAATTGTTTTCTATTTGTTGATCAGCTCCAATATCTTTTCCAGCTCTTCGCCGTCAATCTGGTCGAAGTTGGCGGGTTTATCGCTGTCGATGTCGAGGACCGCGGTAATCGCTCCCTCCCTGTTCCTGAAAGGGACGCAGATCTCGGACCTTGCTCTGCTGTCGCAGGCTATGTGTCCGGGGAATTGATCCACGTCCGGAACGATCACCGTCTTTCCGCTGTTGACCGCGGCCCAGCAGACGCCGGTATCTTTCTTCAGTTCCATGCACGCGAGCGGACCCTGGTACAATTTCACGATTAGCCGTCCCTGCTTCAGGCCATAGAACCCCGTTAAAAAAAAGTTGTCCATCTTGTGATGAAGAAGCGCGGCGACGGTCGCCATTCGCGCCTGCTCATCCTCGCATTTAAGCAAGAGTCCTTCAAGCTGGGCTATGATCCTTTCGTAACGTTCTCTTTTCCGTTTTTTTTCGTCTTTCATCATGAAACCCTCTTCCTCATTCTTACCTTGCCGCCGTCCCTGTTGCCTGCGACTTTAAAACCGGCCTTTTCGAAAAGGGAAAGGGTCCCGGTCCAGGAGAAGGCGGGAATGTACTCTCCTCGCTGATTTGGCTTTGACGGATATCCTTCGGCGATCCTGCCGTCCTTTTCCTTGATCGCGAGAAGCGCGTGGTTCAGCATCGCCGTCGCCACACCCTTTTTCCTGTACCCGCTTATCACGAAGAAACAGGGGATCGACCAGACATCCTCCGCGTCATCGCATTTCAAACTCGGGGCCCTGTCGAGCTTCGCGAAAGAGAGCCTCGGCCCGAAAGTACACCATCCCACGGGAGACTCTCCGTCGAAGGCGAGAATGGCCATCGTCGTTCCGTCCTTGATGCTTTTTTTCAGCCTCTTTTTCGCGGATTCCCCCTGTATGTCCTGCCACTTTTCGCCCTTCTCGATACGCCACGCCTGGCACCAGCAGCCGCCGCAAGCGCCGGTCTTCCCGAAAAGCTCCTCGACCTTACCCCACATCTCCGGCGTCAGTTCCCTCGTCGTGATCTTCACAGGCATGGGAGCTCTCCCATTTTTAATACTCCTTCTAAATCTTGTGAAGAGCTACGGGCAGGATCCCCGAGTAACGATCGAAGTCCTTGTCGGTCGTGAATATCTCCATTTTGCGGCGGGCCGCGGCCGCGCAGATCAAAAAATCGGTGTTCGAGCCTTGTATCCCTTTAGCCCTGCACATGTTGAAATACCTTGCTGCGGCGACATGATCCTCCGCTTCGAGACAGAGGTCGGGAAACGCGCCGAGCCTNNCCTGGCCTCAAGCTCCCGGAACTGTTTCTCTTCCCGAACCCCCGAGAGGATCTCCTGCCTGACGGCTCCGATCATCTGTACGCGGTCGTCCGATATGAGGCTCCTGAGCTCCCGTACCGCCGGCGTTTCCCCGCCGCCTCCCCGCCTGAGAGCCAGCGACCAGATGCTTGTGTCGACGATGACCCTCACTTTCGGGCCCGCTGCTTCTTGTAGTCGTACTCCGGTTCGTAAACGACGCTTCCGAAAAGAGCGGTTATCTTTTCCTGCTCCAGGCGCCTTATGTAGTCCTCGAGAGCCTGAGTCACCGCCGCCTTCTTGGTCTTGTGCTTGCCAAGTTTAACCGCCTTGTCTATCAGCTTGTCTTCGATCTGAAGATTCGTGGCCACGGCCATCACCTCCACACATATACTTACACATTCACTTGTGTGGCGTCAAGTGGATGATAATCGACACGGACTGTATGCGGAGAAGGGATGTGGAAAGCGCCTGATGGCGGAATATGCTTCCAATCCACGTTCAGTTCTTGTTTTACTTTTTCAATCTTCATTTTTCAATTTTCAATGTGCCGAAGGCGCTAGTTCTGCCTTCCTTCTATCGCGCAGAGCAGGACTGCCGCCGCGATCCCCAGCCTCCTGTCCAGAAGGTTTCCCCGGTCCATCGAGAAATCGAGTTCGATCTTCATGACGAACGGGTTGAAGTTCTGCCTGAAAGTGCAGACTTCCGTCCCCCTGATGAACCCCGCGAACCTTTGCGGCACGAGGTTCGTCAGGAGGCGCCTGACCATCGCCAGCATCATGCTGTCCTCCTGGATGAGCCCGATCTCGTTGTCCCTCTCGTCCATTATGATCCATTCGTCGCGCAGAATGGACCGCAGCCCTTTCCTTCTCAGGGCGCCGACCTTCATCCCCGCCTGCATCGGGTCGTAAACGTCGTAGGTCGAAGCGATGTCGATAATCCTTCTCGCCTGGATCGTGAGGACCTCCGTCGTCATGTCCTCGCCCGTGTAGATCCTGATGTCCTCCTTCAGCTTGAAAGCCTTCTGGCTGGAAAACATCACTACGTTGCCCTGCGGATCGAAGATGTGGAAAGAAGCCCCGAAGAGCTTCAGGATCTTCCTGCGGACAAGATAATTCCGGTGTGTGAAAGCCTGCCCCGCGTTCGTTATTGCCGCCATGACGTCCCTCCTATGCCATCTACTTGATTTCAGAGTTTCCAGTCTTCGCGACCGCGAACCACGCCCAGATGAAAAGTATCATGAATACGAAGTCCGCCACGGCGAACGGCTTCCACATGTCAGGAATGTTCGTCGTGAACCAGTAATAAAAGACCACCCCGCTGTAGCTCAGCTTCAGCATCGCGCCGTACGGCATCAGGTTCCGGTTCTTGATAGGATCCATAGCGATCGCCGTGAACATCACCGCGAAAATGATGAGGATGGCCGCGGGGAACTGGACATACCCCCAATGGTTCGGCGGCGTGACGCCGTAAGCCTGAAAGAGCGATGGCGCGAAGAACATGAATGCGAGCCCGAGCAGTCCGTCGTACAAGGCCGAAAGCAGGAATATCGACGAGACGATCCTTTTCATCTCACACCTCCCCGCCCTTCTTCCGGCGGATCTCCTTGAGCGTCTGCCTGAAACGGTTCCTGCGCTTGTGAGTGCACTCATCGCCGTAAAGCCTGGCGCCGAGCGACTTGAACCCTTCGTGAAGCTCTTTCGCGGACATCTTCAGGGGCTTGAAGTTGATGTCGAAGAGCGTGCATTTCTTCCAGTTGGCAGGTTCCATCAGCCGCCCTTCCTTCTCCAGCCTCGAGTAGAGAGGAGTCCCCGGGAAGGCAGTCATTATCGTTATCTGCACTTCGTACAGCCCCGCGTCCTCCGCGAAATCGAACACCCTGTCGAAGATGTCCGGCCCCTGCCCGTCGAGGCCGATAACGAAACAGCCGTTGACGGAGATCCCCGCGGACTGGATCCTGTTCACCGCCTCCTTGTAGCGGGGAAACTTCCTCAGCTTCCAGTCGCTCTTCGTCTCCACTCCCCGGAGGCTGTTCTCTTCGGGGCTTTCAAGGCCTATCAGCACCTGCTCGCAGCCCGACTCCCTCATCATTTCAAGCAGCTCGGCGTCCTCCGCCACGGAGATGTCGGTCTCGGCGAACCAGCGGAACTTCTTTCCTTTCAGCAGGCCGAGCAGCTTCTTCCAGTAGGCGCGGTCGACGAAGCTGTTGTCGTCGGCGAACTCTATGAACGGGTGCTCCCAAATCCCCATGATCTTCTCGATCTCCGCGGCGACCTTCTCCGCGGGCTTCTGCTTGTATCTGCCGGTAAGGATCACCGAGCTCGCGCAGAACTCGCACTTGTGGGGACAACCTCGGCTGGTCTGCACCGTGAGGCGGTTGTACTTCGACATGTCGAGAAGCTCGAACGCTGGCATAGGGGCGTCCTTCATCTCGAAATCCGCTTCGGCCCTGTAGAATTTCTTGAGAGAGCCGATCTCCGCGTCGGCAAGGATCCTGTGCCAGAGGGGTTCGCCCTCTCCGATCGCGACCGAATCGCAGTGCTTCGACGCCTCTTCCGGAACGGCCGTGACATGCGGCCCGCCGATAACGGTGGGGATGCCCCATTCTTTGAATCTACCTGCGAGATAATAGGCTTCATCCATCTGCGCGCTGTAGGAAGAAATGGCTGCAAGGTCTATGTCCAGAAGCAGGGATTCGACATCGTTCAGGTCGGGCACCTCGACATAGCTTATCTCGTGCCTGGCCGGCGTCATCCCGGCGAGGGTCAGAAGGCCGAGGCTGGGAAGCGACGCTATCGTTTTGCTCCTTTCGACGAAACCCGGAAGCGTGAGGCCCATTTCAAGCAGTTCCGTGTCGCAGACCCTTATCCCGCTCAAGGGGAACATCCCGATCTTCATCTCATTATCCTCCAGAGAAAAAGGGCGACCGCGATCGTCACCGAACCGGCGGGAATGAAAAAGAGATGCCTGAACGGCTGTTTCCACGCGGAAAGATAACATACCGCCGGCATGGCGGCCGCTCCGGTTATCAGAAGGGCCGAAACCGCGTAGATGCTGCCGTCGATGTCGAGCGATCTTGCCGAAAGAGCGAACCCGAGATTGAGAAATCCCAATCCGAAAAAGGCGATATGCCCGAGGCGTATCATCCTCCTGCGCCAGGAGCCGTAACCGCCCAGCCAATCCTCGCGGTGAAAGAACAGCCCCGGAACGGCGCCCGCGACGCAGCCGCAGAGGAATCCGATCCACGCCGCGTAAAAGTTGGCCGTCAGCGCGTCCTCCGTTTTCTCTCCGGGAAACCCATCGAAAAGACCGTCCGCCTTCCCATTTAAGTCCTTTCTTGCAAAGATCGCTTAGACTTTCACTTTACTCGCGCTTCTTTTCGCTGTCAAGAAAGAGGGGCTAGGCGGTCCTCTTGCGGAAACGGACGGCGGCGAGGGCGAGGGATGCCGCGCCCAGGACGACGAGCCCGACGTACTCGGGCCAGAGGATTGAGAGGCCGATTCCCTTGAGGAAGATTCCCCTTATTATCACGAGGAAATACCTGAGCGGGTTGAGATAGGTTATGAGCTGTATCCACCCCGGCATGTTGGCGATCGGGTAGATGAACCCTGAAAGCAGGATGAACGGCATCGTGAAGAAGAAAGTGGTCATCATCGCCTGCTGCTGGGTCTGGCTTACCGTCGAGATGAAAAGGCCGGTGCCGAGCATCGAGGCGAGATATAGCCCCGTCGCGAAGATGAGGGCGAGGATGTTCCCCCTCAGCGGTATCTCGAACCAGAAGACCGCGACCGAAGCGACAAGAAACACGTTCATGTACCCGATTATGATGAACGGCGTCACCTTTCCGAGAATGAATTCCAGCCTGCCTATCGGGGTTACGAGGATCTGCTCGATCGTCCCCATCTCCTTCTCTCTGACTATCGCCATGCTCGACAGAAGGAGGGTCGTCACCATGAGGAGCAGGGCGATCACGCCCGGGACGAAGAACGGCCGGCTGTCCATGTTGGGGTTGAACCACGCCCTCGGGCGCAGCTCGAGCGATTGAACAGGCGAGCCTCTTCCCATCCTTGCGGCGCGATCGCTCATCCACTTCGCGTTGAGCGACGCGGATATCCTCGAGGCGTAGCCGAGGACTATCGAGGCCGTGTTCGAGTCGCTCCCGTCGACGAGGAGCTGCAATTGCCCCGTATCCTTCCCCCTGACGGCGTTGCCGAAACCGGGGTCCATCCTGATGACGCACTTCACCTTTCCCCTGTCCAGAAGCTTTTCCGCCTCGTCGGGGGTGGACGGCGTAGCGGCGATGTCGAAGCAGTTCGATCCTGTGAACGCGGCGGCGGCTTCCCTGCTCTCGGGAGAGTTGTCCCGGTCGAGCACCGCGGTCGCCACATGCCTGATGTCGGTAGTCACCGCGTAACCGAAGATCAGCACCTGGACGATAGGAACGACCATGAGGACGGCTCGCATCCTCGGGTCCCTGAAGGTCTGGATGAACTCCTTGACGAGCATAGCCTTCAATCTCTGCGCCATATTCTACACCGGCATCTCTTTCCTGAAAGCGCGTATCGCCGCGAAAAATATCAGGGCCGTGAACAGGAGAAGTGGCAGCGCGTCCCACGCAAGCACGGACGGGCCCGCGCCCTTAAGGTAGAGGTTCCTGAGCAGCGAGACGAAATACTTCGCGGGGACGATGTGGCTTATCGCCTGGAGGACGGGCGGCATGTTGACGGTGTCGAACATGAAGCCGGACAGAAGGAACGCGGGCAGGAAGGTGACGACGAATGCGACCTGGCTCGCCAGAAGCTGTCTCCTCGCGAGGGTGCTGATGAGGATGCCGAGCCCGAGGGCGCAGCAGAGGAAGACCGTAGAGAAGATCAGCAGATAGATGACGCTCCCCCTGAGCGGGACGTCGAAGAGGAACCTTCCCGCTAGGACGCTGAGGCCCATGTCCACAAACCCTATGGCGAAATAGGGCACGAGCTTCCCGAGGACAAGCTCGGTCCCCCTGACCGGGGTAGAAATGAGCTGTTCCATCGTTCCCGTCTCCCACTCCCTCGCGATTGTGAGAGAGGTCAGGAGGGCGGCGATGATCATCATTATGACCGCTATGAGGCCAGGAACTATGAACATGCGCGATTCCATCGATTCGTTGAAACGGATCCTCTGCCTGAGGTCCAGCGGCTGGCGCGCCGCGGAACCTCCCGAGCGGAGCACTCTTTTCATCGTTATCTCGCGGTCCAGGCCCATCACGATGGCTTCCGCGTAGTTGACGGCGATCTGCGCGGTGTTCGGGTCGCTGCCGTCCGCGATGAGCTGAACAGCGGCCGTCCTGCCGCTTCTGAGGTTCAGCGCGAAGTCGGCTGGAATTATCAAGGCGACCACCGCCTTGCGGCTGTCTATCGCCTTTTCGACTTCTCCGTAATCGCTGCAAACTGTTGAAAGGGAAAAATAGGGCGAGCCGTCGAACCTCGCCGTAAGCTCCCTGCTCTCGGGCGTACCGCTCAGGTCGAGGAGCGCGAGAGGCACGTCGTCCACGTCGAGGGTGAGGGCGTATCCGAAAAGCATCAGAAGGACCATGGGAAGTGCGATTCCGACTCCGAGCGCCCTCGGGTCGCGCCACACGTGAAGGCATTCCTTCCTGGCGACGGCGGCGAACCTTCCGGCGTTCACGCTTTGAACTCCCCTGCCGGCGCGGCGCTCTTCTCGTGCCGTTCGATCAGCGACACGAAGACATCCTCGAGCGAAGGCTCGACCTCTTCCCAGGAGGCTTCCCCTTTCCTGAGGCCGGAAAAGGTCTTTTCAAGCTCAAGCATTAGGACTTGCGGATCGGCGGTGCTCAGGTGTATCCCCTGGCCGAAAAGCGCGGCATCCGAGACCCCCTTCAGGCTTCCAAGAAGATCGAGCGCCGCCTGCGGCTCGGGGCACTTGACTTCGACGATCCTGTCGGCGAGAATGCCTCGCTTAAGCTCCGAAGGAGTCCCCAGCGCGATGAGAGCCCCGCGGTAGATCAGGCCAAGGCGGTCGCAGTATTCGGCTTCCTCCATGTAGTGGGTCGTTACGAAAACCGTGGAGCCTCCCGCCGAAAGCTGGTAGATGAGGTCCCAGAACTTCCTGCGGCTTATCGGGTCCACGCCCGACGTCGGTTCATCGAGGAACAGGATCGGCGGCTCGTGGAGGACAGCGCAGCCGAGCGAGAGCCTCTGCTTCACTCCGCCCGGCAGCGTTCCGGTGACGGCGCGACGCAGTTCCTTAAGCTCCGCCATTTCGAGAGCCCACGCTTTTCTTTCGGCAAGCCTGGCGCGCGGTATCCTGTAGATCCCTCCGAAGAAGTCGAGGTTCTCCTCGACGGTAAGGTCGTCGTACAAAGAGAACTTCTGGCTCATGTAGCCGATATGCTCCTTTATCTTTTCCGATTCGCGGTTGACGTCGAAACCTGCCACGGTGCCGTTCCCGCCCGAAGGCAGGAGAAGCCCGCAGAGCATCCTTATCGTCGTCGATTTGCCCGCTCCGTTCGGGCCGAGGAAGCCGAAGATTTCCCCGGCGGGGACTTCGAGAGATATCCCGTCGACGGCGGTGAACTCTCCGAACCGTTTTACCAGCTTTTCGATGCGGACTGCTGGCGCGGCCATCAACGATTCCCTCCCCTGACGGCCTCGACGAAGACATCCTCGATGGACGGCCCGACGACCCTCGTCGAAATTATTCTGATATTCTTCCCGCCGAGTATCCTTTTGACCTCGGCCAGGCTTCCCCCGATGTCCGCCGACGCCACGTGGATCCTGTCGCCGAACAGGATCACCGAGCTGAAGCCCGACGCCCCGGCTGAATCCCTGAGAGCGGCCGCGGCTTCGCGGTCGGGCTCGGCGATCACTTCGAGTATGTCGTGGCCCATCAGCTTTTTCACTTCGCCGGGCGTCCCGAGCGCGATGACGCTCCCCTTGTTCAGGAGCGCCAGCCTTCCGCACCTCTCCGCCTCGTCGAGATAGGAGGTCGAAACGAAGATCGCGACTCCCTCGTTCAGCAGGCCGTAGAGTATCTTCCAGAAATCCCTCCTCGAAACGGGATCGACGCCGTTTGTCGGCTCGTCGAGGAGGAGCACTTCGGGGGTGTGGATCAGCGCGCAGCAGAGGCCGAGCTTCTGCTTCATCCCGCCCGAGAGGTTGCCCGCCCTTCTTTTCAGGAACGGCGCGAGGCCGGAGAATTCGAGGAACCTTTTCTGCCTCGTTTCCCGGTCCGTCCTCGAAACGCCGTAAATGTCGGCGTAGAAGGCGAGGTTCTCCTCGACGGTGAGGTCGGGGTAAAGGCCGAACCGCTGGCTCATGTAGCCGGTCCTGTCCTGCACCATCGCCGCCTGCCTGACGGTGTGGCAGCCCGCGACGAAAGCCTCGCCGGAGGTGGGCTTGAGGATGGAGGCCAGGATGCGCATCATCGTCGTCTTGCCCGCCCCGTCAGGCCCGACAAGGCCGAACAGCTCGCCCTTTCCAGCTTCGAAGGAGATCTCCTTCAGGGCTTCAAGGTCCCCGAAAGAGCGGGAGACTGAGCGGCAGACGATGGCGCCCGAAGCGCCCGGCCCGGTCAAGGATATCTCCTATTTCCCTGTCTCGATTTCGACGTCGGCGGGCATTCCCGGCTTCAGCTCCATCTCCGGGTTGTCCACCTCGATCTTGATCCGGTAAACCAGCTTCACCCGCTCCTTCTTCGTTTCGATGGTCTTGGGGGTGAACTCCGCCTGGGAGGATATGAAGGTCACTTTTCCCTTGTATGATTTTCCGGGGAAGGTGTCGGTCTTCACTTGCGCGGGAGCGCCGATCTTCACGCGCCCGAGGTCCGATTCTTCGAGGTATGCCCTGATCCACGGATGGGCGATGTCGCCGACGGTGACCACCGGCGCGCCGGCCGAAAGGAACTCCCCTTCTTCGGCGTGCTTGGAGAGCACCGTCCCCGCGAACGGGGCGAGAAGAAGAGTGTCGCCGAGCCTTATCTCCGCTTCAGCCGATGCCGCCGCCGCCTGGTCGTACTGGGCCTGAGCCGCTTCGACCTGCTCCTTCCTCGCGCCGCGCTTCATCAGAAGGTGCTGCTGGACCGCCTGGTCGAGCTTCGCTTTTGCGGCGTCCCTCGCGCTCAGGGCGAAGTCGTGATCCCTCTTCGATGCGACTCCGTCCTTGTAAAGCGCTTCGATCCTCGCGAAATCGGATCGTGATTTCTCGTAGTCCGCGCGCGCCCCGGACTCCGCCGCGGCGGCCTGCGCGACATCCTCGCCGCGGAAGCCGGCCCGAAGCTCATCGAAAGCGGCCTTCGCCGCTTCCGCCCCGGCCCTGTACCTGTCGGCGGCCTTCGCGTATTCCGTCTCTTCGAGCTTCGCCACCCGCGCCCCTTCAGATAAGGTCTCGCCCTCGTCCACGAAGCGTTTCTGCAGCCTGCCCGGCGCCTTGAACGAAAGGTCGGCCGTGGTGGCCTCCACCGTCCCAGAAAGCTTGAGCATTCCGTTCCTGTCGCCCCGGCCGCAGGAGAGCCCAAAGATCAGAACCGCCATCATGACAACCATCGACCGTCTCATATCAGACTCCCTTTTTTTTCGATCCTGTTTCGATCCCGACGAACCGCGCAACCATTTCGGCGGCGACTCCCGCCACGAAGGCGGACTCCTTCTTTCCCATGGCCGTTCGGCCCAGCCTTATACGCAATATGTCCGCCCCCACGTTGAAGACCATCACCTGGCCTATGAGCGCGTGGGCCTTCACTATCACTTCTGGAGCTCCCGGCTTCGAGCCGGTGGCGGCCGCGACCAGCTCCGACAGCGCCGTCTCCATTTTGAGGATGGCCTCGTTGTAGATGATGTCGAACGCCTTCGTGGGATGGAGCTGTTCCCTCGCGAAGATGCCCGGAACTACCCTTGTCCTAGGGTTCAAGGTGACGACCTCGATGACCGACCTCACCAGATCTACGAGAAGCCTTCCCGCCGCCTTCCTGTCGCCCCGGCTCCGCTTCAGCTCGCCCATCGTCGCGCCGACAAGCTCGAAGATGGGACTGGCGCATGTTTTGATGATATAGTTTACGACCTCGCAGTAGTAGTTCTCTTTCCCGCCGAAATAGTAGGCGATCGCCGCGCTGTTGACCCCGGCCGCCTTGGCAAGGTCCCTCGTCGATATGCCGTCCGGGCCGAAGCGTGCGAAAGGCTCTATGCCTGCCTCCAGCATCCTTGTCCTCGTCGTTTCTCCCCTTCTTTTCGCTGCGGTTCCTGGCGTCATCTCAGGTTAACTCCCTTCAAGCCGATAATATAATTCATTCGTTTGATTAAGTCAAATGATATAACTTCGGCGCAAAGGAGTTTGCCCGGCTCTTGACTTTCTCCTGTATGTATCATAAATTAATACTTGCGGGAGATAATGAACATGCTCATGGATCACATGACTTTGGCCGACAAACTCAAGGATTACGCCTCACCCCGGGCGAAGATCACGCGCATGATCCGCTCGGGAGAAGTCATCCAGATCCGCCGCGGTTTGTTCATCGAAGGAAGCGAAGCGGGATACTCGCTTAGGAGCCTCGCTTCAGCCATCTACGGCCCTTCCTACATCTCCTTCGAGTACGCCCTCTCGTTCTACGGCCTGATCCCCGAAAGGGCCGGCGCGGTCACTTCCGCGATCTACGACAAGAACAAGAACAAGAGATTTCACACGCCGATCGGCGATTTCTATTATTACTATTTGCCCAGGGCTGTTTTCCCCTACGGGATCGCCCGAAATGACGACAACGGCCAGGGATACCTGATCGCGACCCCTGAAAAGGCTCTCTGCGATTCGCTTTACAAGGCCAGGGGAGTCGATTCGATCGATTCCGTAAAATCTCTGTTGTTCAATGAGTGGCGTATGGATGAAAAGGCGGTTGCCGCCCTGAACAGAAGGGCTGTTTCCATCCTTGCCCCGCTGTATAGAAGAAGGCCAATTCTCCTTTTCGCAGAGTGGATGAAAAAGGAGGCTTCCCGTGCATAGCGCGATCGAAAGCATGCTGGCCGAATATTCTCCCAGGACAGCCGACGATCATATAAGCGCCCTCAAGGAGATCATCCAGGAGATCGCCCTGCTGGGGCTTTACCGCGAGGGATTCTTCAAGATCGCGGCTTTCTACGGCGGAACGGCGCTTCGGATCTTTCACCGCCTGGACCGCTTCTCGGAAGACCTCGACTTCAGCCTCATCACGAAGGACTCCAGGTTCGACATCTCTCCCTTCACCGAAGCTGTCCGGTCCGAGCTGGGCTCATTCGGCCTCGAGATGAGCGTTGAGGAAAAGACAAAAAGGAGCGATTCCGCCATCAAATCGGCATTTATCAAGGGAGGCACGCAGGTCCACCTTCTGAAGATAACCTCCCTCAAGCCCCCGGTAAGCGGTGTTCATCCGGGAGAGCTTATCAAGATAAAGCTCGAAGTTGATACCGATCCTCCCCCGGGGGCGGAGTACGACATCAAGTATCACCTCGTCCCGATACCTTTCAGCGTCAGAGTGTTCGATCTCCCCTCGCTCTTCGCGGGCAAAGTCCACGCCCTCCTCTGCAGGGGATGGCAGGGCCGCGTCAAGGGCCGTGATTACTATGATTTCATCTGGTATCTTTCAAAGGGCGAACCGCTCAACAGCGCCCACCTCGCCGCACGCCTGGCCCAGACCGGTGACATCGGCAAGAAGGGCAAGCTCACCGAAAAGGAGATCCGACAAATGTTGAACGAGCGGTTCGAGGCGACCGATTTCTCCAGGGCGAAAAGGGATATTCTTCCGTTCATCAAGGATCATCGCGCCGTCGAGCTGTGGTCCGAAGATTTCTTCGCCTCCGTGACAAAAGACAAGCTCAAGATAAAATGAAGCCGCGAAGGGTCATCATCGCGAACCGGCCTTTGAAGCGTCCCTCCTCCGAGCCAATAAAAGCCGGTCATTACGAGAGCGTCCTCGGAGCCGAGACAAGCGAAGTAATCTACAATATCCCGGGAATTCAAGATTAAAGTAAGAGCACCGTTCAATATGCAAATATGCAAGCCTGACCCCGCGCATAATTGGGGATGGAGCCCTTGGAATCTATTTTTTATCTTGTATAGATATATGTTGCACTTCCACCGTCTCCATTGACGACCTTAATTTCGACGGGAACACCTTTGGGGATAAGATTCTTTAGCGTTACTCCACCTTTGAGCACTATTTCATTGGGGCTTTTGTACTTAATATTCGTCCACTGTATTTGAGATGTGCCGATATATACCTTGACATCGGGATTAATATTGCCGCCGATAATCTTCAAACGAAAAGGATTGGAAAGCTTCCGGATTGAATTGATTACGGGATGGTTTTCGGCATAAGAGAATATCCCTATAGTTGTTCCTGCATAGATAGTCCAAGTAGGTTGCTGGATAATTGCGAGAGAGAGGACAGTGGATGAATTCATCCCATCGGAAAAGCTTTCCCATGTATCGCCTCTATTGTTACTTCTATAAACTCCATTGCGCAATGATCCTGCAAATACGACATCAGGATTTCCCGGATCTACCAGAATTTCCAAGATGCAATCCTCCTCAAGCCCTTTGCATACCCATGTATTCCCGCCGTCTTCACTCTGGTAGATCCCTTTAAGTCCCGCGTATATTGTATCCGGCGTTTGTGAATCTAGAGCCACTGTGCAGTGATAGTTATCTTTTGCCGAATTAGGAATAGGAATATCCTTCCTTGCCCAGCTAAGACCTCCGTCATTGCTTCTAAATATCTCAGAATTTGATGTTATTAAGTATATATTTGATGGCCGGGTCGGATCTATTGCTATTTTATTGATTTTTCCAATTGTTTCGGGGCATGAGGAAAACCATGTGTTTCCGCCATCCAGGCTCTTACTTCCATTCGCATATAAGGTGGAAGAGTTTAATGGATCAATCGCGAGAGTCTCTACAAATGAGAAAGTGCCCAATTCTTGCCAAGTATTGCCGGAATCCTCAGTTTTAAACATACCTTTGCAGCATCCCGATCCGATATACATTGTAGAAGGATTGGTGGGATCAAAGGCCATATCGAATATATTCCAGACAGCCACCCCTGCATCTGCTTGATTCTTCATTTGCCAATCTAGCCCGTTGTTTTCACTTTTATATAAGCCGCCCCCGTTTGTTCCGGCATATATTATGTGGTCATTGCTCGGATCAAGCGCAACCTTCCACGTAAATGAAGCTTCTAACCCTTTATCGGATTTAACCCAACTGTCCCCCCCATCCGCGCTTTTGAAAATGCCGCCACCAGATGTTCCCGCATACAAAACGGATGTGTTATGTGGGTCAAGCGCGAAAGAAGCAACATCTCTATTGTTTGGGAACATATCACCCTTACATTCCCAATGATTACCACTATCAATACTTGTACAGATTCCATTTGGTGTACCGGCATATATTCGTGCAGGGGCATCCGAACTCACAATTAAGGTCGATACGAAAGGCCAACCTACTTCTATATAAGACCATGTCAAGCCGCCATCTATGCTTTTATATGGAGAAAGTCCATATTCCCCCGCAAGTATATATAGGATATTAGTTTCTATTGGATTGATAACTAGCCTGGAAGGGTTTATAATGCTAGATAATTCGATCCATGTCATGCCACCATCGATACTTTCATATATTGTTGCTGGAGCTGTACAAGCATATATTTTTTTATTATTGATCGGATCAACTGTTATACAGTTAATCTGGGTTGAATTGATTCCATGATTAACTGAGGTCCAGATATTTCCTCCGTCACTGCTCTTGAACAAACCATTTTCTTTCGTCCCTGCAAATATTACATTAATATTTTGCGGATCTATTGTCAGACATGTAATGCACATATCGCGAAGGTCACAAGAAATATAGCTGTCACCACCATCCTCCGTTTTAAAAATCCCGATACTCGTTGCGACATATAGAATATTCGGATTTGTTGCAGAATTGTCAATCTGAAAAATATAGACATCTTGATCGTTGAAAAGGGGAATTAATTGAAAGGTTATATCCTGGTAGCTATTTCCGGAATCGACACTCTTATATATTCTGCTGTCTGGCACAAAATAATTTTGCCTTGCCAGAGCATAGATAATTTCTGGCGAAGAACCATTTACCACAATTTGGGAAATATCACCTCCGTTCGGACCGATGAGGGTCCACCTATTATCTCCTGAATAAATTCCAAGAGATATTATATTTACTAACATTAATAACACTATATGACGGTGAACAAGTTTCTGTAGATCCTTAACTTTATTCATGCCATGTTCCTTTACCACAGTGGCGGGAAGCTTTTTGTGCTTCCCGCCTTTGGCATTTCTATACTATCACTTTTATGGCAATTCCCCGCCCGATGACAGATCGAAACTTGAAAGGATAATTGTAATGTAAGAACCAGGTTGGCTTCTAACATTAGAGGTAAGCACATATTCGCCCTCCATTAAATGAACTGGCTTTGATATTAAAGCAACATTTTTGTTAAACTCATTGGGGCGAATAATTTGACCAATATCTGAAATGTCAATAGTTGCTGACGAAACAAGGGTGTTTGAATTTTCACCGTCGCCGTTTACAATATTGACATAATAGTCCCCTTCAGAAGCAACATGAAATGTATGCTCCTCATTAACAGGTTGCCCCTTAGCTCTACTAGCGGTTGTTGCCAGAAGAAGCTGTCCATAAAGAGGAGAACTACTATTAATAGTTTGATTGATGATACATGCCGTGTAGCTATCAAGATTGGAACGGAAACAGGTGTCATCCTCATCTCTTAGGTCGCATGTTTTTAAGCCATCAAAATAGCTTTGTGAACATATTCTACATAGCGCCACCTCTTGGAAGTTAATTCCTGTAATATTGTGGCCGTTAATAGTTGCGCTCTGGGATGTTGGCGAGAATTTTGTCATTAAGGACTTGTTTGCTTTTATCGTATAAGTGCCATTGATAAGACCACTGATCGTATAATTACCTGAAATATTGGTGTATGCATATGTCATTCCTCCATTTGCATCAATAGATTTAACTTGAACAGAAGGATCTGGATTTCCACATTTTGTTATCGTGCCAGATACGCTATAAGTTTCTTGAGTGGCAGAAAAATCCATTGTTTGACTCGCGTTCGAAATATTAACAGTTGCAGCAGAAAATACATATCCGTTTAATGTCGGTGTTATAGTGTATGTTCCAGGTAAAAGAAATGGCATGCTATAAAGTCCATTGTAATTGCTTGTTGTAGTGTATCCATTTGTTGGTAGCGCGGTTCCTGTAATTTTTATTGTAACATTAGCCAACGGGGTACTATTGAAAGTAGTATTGCCAGATATGGAATATTTGCCGTAAGCAATAAAATTGATTCCCGTTAGGTTAGATCCCGCGAGATTAACAGTTGTCGTCGGCTGGTTAAATGTATAACCCTCTGAAGGACTCGGCTCTGTTGCTGTCAAAGTGTAAGATCCACCTGGCAATAACATGCGGTAATAAGAAGAGGTACCCGGCTTCCTGCTGCAGGCGGTTTGTTGGACCACGGCATTTTCCTGATTAAATACTGTGATTGAGGCATTAATGCAACAATTCGGTCCATAATAACCATTGACTTGACCTTCGATGGAATAAACCGGCTGTGATGTTGAAGAAGAGGTGTATACAAAGGCATTCCTTCCGAACTTTATACAATTGTTCATTTGAGAATAAGCTATCTTGAAAAAACCATTTACACCCCAGCTCTCTCCCCAGCTGTTTTTTCCAATAAAATAGCCACCTCCCCACGACGCAATACTGGGATCATCCTGCCAACCGACGATCAAAATAGAATGGTATGCCACGCAACTTCTCGTTACAGAACCACAACCATCCTGAGAGCAAATCGGAAGGTCTCCCAAACATGAGGTACAACTGCCGTAAATACAGCAACTGGGAGATTCATAAACTCCGCTGTATAAACCATAATACTGTGCAAAATCATTTGTAACACTCATATCTGCCACAACAGGTCCATAGGTATATATGGCGTTTTTTATCTGATCTTTACTAAAGGCTACCATGCTTGAACCAGTAAGATAATATCTATGAGAAGTCCAATCAGGACAAGCATTCGCGCAACCTTCACTCGTTCCCCTATATGGATCGCACCATTCTTCAGAAATTCCCGGGTTTGCGAGAAATGCAGTAGCCGCGGAAATGTAGCCACCATTTGCACAATCACCGGGATGTTGGTTTGAACAATTTCCTACCATCATTTGTTCTGACAGATCAAGGTTTGCATCTGGTTTTTCCATCTGGATTAACATATGGGATTCAAGGGCTGCGGTTGTTGCATGTGCATAACAGGATCCGCAGTTTACTAAATTTCCATTATAATCCTTTTTTTGATTCCTTATTCCCGTGACATAATTATGCCCCACTTTATTCCTCCAATCAAAACTACTTGGAAGTGGCGTTATTGGCGGAGGTATTATTGTAGGTTCGTGAACAAAGTTACTTGGTGTATCAGAGGTTCCTAAAAGCCCCTGCAATTCCTCGGCTGATAAATTGGAGTAGGGTGTCCATTCAGCTTTCCAGCTTAATCCTTGGTTGTCAATTATCACTTGCATCTCTTCGGGAGTTGACTGAGCAAACAGGACTGTGGTCAGCAACATACAGACCAACACAATAAAAATGAAAAACAATGATTTTGCCCTCATTTCACACCCTCCTTTTTGATTAATCCTTTATCAGATTGTTCAACCAACGGAAAATATTGGCAGCCAGATCCACATCTTTCATGGTTTTCTTTTAAAATACCAGATAAATGAATCAGAATCATCATTTAGTGCGGATTCCATCTAAAAAGTCCGCTTAAAAAACTGAAACAAGTAAGCATCTCATTAATTTTATCCACCATTCTAAGAGCTTTCACATATACTTACTCTTATAGACTAAGATTTTATTTGAAATTGTTTTACATGTCAATAGAGATGAACTGTTGAATTGAATTCTCCTTCACAGACAATCAAATTGAGATGATCTTATTAAGGTTCATAACCTATTCTTCTTCAAAGTGACCATGACCGGGGTCAGGCTTGCATATTTGCATATTGTGCCGTGCTCCGGTTTTACTCTTGAATTACCGGGATAGGGTAGATTGCCGCAGAAGGGATAACGCTTCGATGAGCTCTTCGCAATGACAGTGCTTGGGGCAGGCTGAAGGATGATGGTAGGCGCGGGCTTCACGCCCGCGGGCGCGCCCGTGAAGGGCGCGGCTACCATCCAACCTTCACTTTTCAATTTTCGATTTAAACGAAACCTGCCGAGGCTTGCCATATTACCTATTCCATTACCTATATAATGGGTATTATCTATTTGACGGGCTTGAGTCTCTTCCACTGGGCGTTGGGGCCGCGCCCGAGGCATTTCACCCGTCCCTCGGCTTGCAGGTTTTTCAGGACCTTTCTTATAAGCTCAAGGCTTGCTCCGGGCACTTCCTCTTTTATCATCGAGATCTTGAAAGGTTCATTCATGTTCTGAACGGCATTGAAGATCAGGGAGCTCTTTTCCCCCTTTTGGACGGCGGCGCTCTGAAGCTTCCGCTCGAAATCCCTGTAGGCTTCTTTTAGTATGAACAGGACATAATTGATGTAAGGCCACGGATCGTGCCTCCCCTCGTGCCATCCTTTCGAGCTTTCTTCAAGGGTTTCGTAATAGCGCTCCTTGTTCTGCTCTATCAGACGCTCGATGCTCACATATCTCCCGACCTCCAACCCGCAGCGGTAGATTTCAAGGAGGAGAAGAAGCCGGGATACTCTACCATTCCCGTCGCGAAAGGGGTGGATGCATAAGAAATCAAGATTGAAGGCGATGGCGAGGATCAGAGGCGGGATTCTCTGTTCATTCAAAACTTTTTGGTAATCCGCAACAAGTTTTTTCATGAATAAAGGGGTTTGAGCCGCCTGAACCGTCCGAAACCGTACTCTGCTCCTGCCGTCCTTGTACTTCTCTATGATGTCGCTCTCTTCCTTTTTATAGCTGCCCGCATCCCACACCTTCCCCCTCGCGAGCTTGTGAAGAACCAGGATGGTTTTTTCGGTGACTCCCAATTTACAGCCCTTTTCATGGATGAGGCCGAGCGCGTCCCGATATCCTCTGACTTCCTCCTCGTCGCGATCGTTCAGAAGCTTTCTGCCGAATATGACCGTTCCGACTCTCGCCTTTTTTACTTCCACTCCTTCTATCCTGTTCGATGAAACGGCGCTCTGAATGAGCGCGTGCTCCTTCAGAGTTTTCAGCTTTTGGGGAGACCGGTTCGAATAAAGCTCCTGTCTGCCCTTGGCTTCTGCAAGCCACGAGAGATTCCATGCGGTGGAAACCGGGATCGAATCCAGTTTGGTATCAAGCATCTTCAGGGTCATCATCGCGTCACCTTCTTTCCCCGACGCAATTGTATCATATTACCTATTCCATTACCTAATTGTATCGGTTATACCGGCAGAATGAATAAGAGCGTTGAAGGCGCACGGCTACGGGTAGGCGGGGGCTTTATGCCCGCGAGCGCGCCCGTGAAGGGCGCGGCTACCGCAATCCTCATTTTCACTTTTAACTAATTCTCCTGTATCCTATTATCTGCCTTTTTTGGCGGGAGGGGTTTCATGGTCGTTGACCTCGCATTGTTCGCCGCCGGCCTCGCCCTGGGGCTGGTCCTCATGTTCGTCTTCCTCAGGAGGGAGAAAAGCCTTTTCAACGAAAGGATAAAGGAGCGCGATCTCAGGGAGGCGGCGCTGCTCCGTGAGAAGAACGACGCCCTGGCCCTGAGGGAAAGGGACGAGGAGGCGGTCAAGACGCTCCTTTCGGAGAAGAGCCGTCTCGAAGCCACCCTTGAGAAGGAGAGGCAGGGCCACGCGGAAAAGGAGGCGCTCCTCGACCGGGCGAAAGAGACCTTCGCCCAGACCTTCACCGCCCTCGCGGCCGACGCCCTGCACCAGAACAGCAGGAAATTCCTCGAAGAAGCCATCGCCAACCTCCAGACACTGCAGGAGAGCACGAAAGGCGTCCTCGACAAGAAGGAGGAGGCCATCGGCGGCCTCGTTAAGCCTCTCAAGGAATCCCTCGAAAAGATCAGCGACGGCATAAAGGAGATAGAGAAGGAGAGGATCCGCGCCTACTCGGACCTCATGAACGAGATAGGCAACGTGAAGGGCGGACAGGCGAAGCTGGACACCACTACGACCGACCTTTTGAAGGCGCTCAAGTCCCCGAAGGCACGGGGCAACTGGGGCGAGCTGCAGCTCAGGCGGGTCGTCGAGATGGCGGACATGCTCCCCTACGTCGATTTCGAGGAGCAGGTTCAGATCACCGCCGACAGGGACACGCCCGACATGATCATCAAGCTGCCCGGCGGAAGGAAGATCGTCGTGGACGCGAAGGCCTCGATGGACGCTTTCCTCAGGGCGCTCGAAGCGGAAAGCGAGGAAGAGAAAAAGGCCCGCCTATCCGAGCATGGCGCCAACGTAAGGAACAGGCTCAAAGAACTATCGAAAAAGGAATACTGGGAAAAGCTGGGTGACTCGCCAGAGTTCGTCGTGATGTTCCTTCCGGGAGAATCCTATTTCGCCTCCGTCCTCGAACAGGACATGCAGTTCCTCGACGACGCCGTGAAGGCACGGGTCATCCCCGCCTCGCCGCTGACCCTCATCGCCCTCCTTAAGGCGATCGCCTACGGCTGGAGGCAGGAGATGGCCGAGCGCAACGCGGCCAAGTTCATAGGCCTGTCGAAAGAGCTCTACGAAAGGCTCTGCACAGCCACCGAACACCTGAAGGAAATGGAGAAGAACCTCCACAAGACGGTCGAGTCGTACAATAGGATGGTCGGGAGCCTCGAGTCGAGGGTGCTCTCTCAGGGGAGGCAGATCGCATCCCTCAGCACGAAGGAGCTTCCCGAGCTCGGGCAGGTCGACGAGATCCCGAGGTCGCTTACGGCGCCCGACTGGAAGGGGGAGGACAAATGAACGGGGGCTTGCCCCAGGGCAGGATCTTCCTCATCCTCTGGTTCGCCTTCCTCTGGTGCGTCCTCGTTTACGGCCTTGTCATCTTCATCCTCGGGATGCCTGAAAAGCCCGTTCCCATCGACGAGATATCCTTCCTGACCGTCGCGGCGGGCTTCGCCGCCCTACCCCACCTGATAGGCAGCATCTATCAGCTCAGGAAGAACTTATCGCTCGGCTTTTACATCGTCAAGCTCGCCATAGCCGAGACCGGCGCCATCTTCGCCCTCGTGATGTACATTCTTTTCGGCTGCAGGGAGCTTTCGCTGAAGGCTGTCGGCATCTGCCTTCTGGGCATCGTCTTTCTCTTTCCCTCGAAATACATGAAGAAAAGGGAGCCGGACGACCCGAAACGCCCCCCGCCCATCGAATAGAACTTTGAAAAGCCCTTTTCGTATAAAAAAGTTCAGGGAGGATGTCATGAAAAAACTTATTCTTGTTTCGATTCTGGCGATTTGGTTCGTCATTCCCGCCGTGTCGCAGGAACACCTTCTGCGCTTCGGCGACGTCAGGGGCGACAATGTGCTTTTCACTTACGAGGGCGACCTTTGGTCCGCCACGACCTCGGGAGGAGGAGCTTCGCGCCTGACCAACGACAACGGCGAAGAGCGCTTCGGCAAGTTCAGCCCCGACGGGAAATGGATCGCCTTCACCGGCGAATACGACGGCGGGATGGACGTCTATCTGATGCCGGCCTGGGGAGGCCCTCCCACGCGCCTGACCTGGCACCCCGCTCCCGACCTGGTCCTCGGATGGACACCCGACGGCAAGGAGATCCTATTCCGTTCGAGAAGGGAATATCCCATGAGGGGCGAGCAGATCTACGCGATCAGAGCTGATGGCGGCACAGAGAGGAAGCTTCCCGTCGACAGGGGCGGCCTCGCCTGCATCTCCCCCGACGGCAAGAGCATAGCCTACAACAGGATAAGCGGCGAGAACGCCACGTGGAAGAGGCACGAAGGCGGAGACGCCCAGGACATCTGGTGGGGAAGCCTCGAGACACACGACTACAAGATAATGGCGCCGTGGCGCGGAATGGACAATTATCCGATGTGGCACGGCGTACACATCTATTTCACCTCCGACCGCTACGACGGAACGCTCAACATCTGCAAGTTCGACACCAAGACCGGCGAAGTGAAGAGACTTACCAATTACAGCGATTACGACGTAAAGTACCCCTCGCTCGGCGACGGGAAGATAATCTACAACTACCACGAGAAGCTCCACATCCTCGAACTCTCGACCGAAAAGGTCACACCCCTCGACATCAGGCTCTCATCCGACAGGGTCCACACGAGGACCGACTATGTAGATCCGGGCGACGTCACCAGGACCTTCGCCGTCTCGCCCTGCGGCAAGTGGCTGCTTCTCGAGAGCAGGGGCGAGATCCTCATGATCCCAGCCGACAAGGAGGACAAGGGGTTCGCCCGCAACCTGACGAACACCAGCGGCGTCAGGGAGAAGGACCCCGCCATCTCGCCAGACGGAAAGTGGATCGCCTACATATCCGACAAGACGGGCGAAGAAGAGATATATGTGATCGACTCCAAGGGCGAGAAGCCCGCCCGCCAGTTCACGACCAACGGCAGGGGATTCAAGATGAACCTGCGCTGGTCCCCCGACTCGAAATGCGTCCTTTTCCACGACAAGCACATGAGGCTGAACCTCGTCGATGTCGCGGCGGGAAGGGGCGATGTCATCGACAAGGGCGACTACGACGACGGCTGGGAAAGATGGGGCATCCAGGACTACACATTCTCCCCGGATTCGAAATGGATCGCCTACACCAAGAAGATGGCCAACACCTACGAAGTTATCTACCTCTACAACATGGCGGAAAAGAAATCCTACCCCGTCACGACCGACCTCTACCAGAACTTCAGCCCCTCATTCGACCCCAAGGGGAAATATCTCTATTTCCTATCCAACAGGGATTTCTCGCCGACCATGGGCGTAGTCGACCAGGAGCACATTTTCCTGAACACGACGCGGCCATACATGATCATTCTGTCAGCGAACGAGCCCGACCCGTTCACGCCCGTCGAGAAGGTCGAGAAGAAGGCCGAGCCCGCCGCGAAGGGCAAGGACGCGCCTGCACCGGCGGCAACAGGAACGAAGATAGACATCGCGGGCATCATGCAGAGGACCATTCCCCTTGAAGGCGTCGAAGCGGGTTCGTATTTCCGCCTCGAAGCGGCCGAGGACGGCTGCGTCTTCCTCTCCCAGGACAAGCCCGTCTTCGAGAACTGCTATACGGTAGTAACCGACACGACCGGAGGGAGCTACGACCTCAAGATCTGGTCGTTCAAGGACAAGAAGACCACCGACGGCATCAAGGGGATCAACAACTACCACCTCTCCGCGGACGGCAAAAAGCTCGTTTACAAGGCGGGCGGCAAGTTCGGCATCATAGACGCCCCCGGCAAGGGCGGCGTGGGCGACGGCTCGGTGGACCTGGCGCAGGCGAAGTTCAAGATCGACTTCCTCGAAGAGTTCCCCCAGATCTTCAACGAAGCGTGGCGGATCGAGCGCGACTGGTTCTACGACGCGAACATGCACGGCGTCGATTGGCCTGCGGTCAGGGACCACTACCTTCCATATGTCAAGGAATGCGGCAACAGGAACGACCTCAACTACCTCATCGGCGAGATGATCGGCGAACTCAACATCGGCCACACATACGTCTGGGGCGGAGACATCAAGGACGAGGCCAAGAAGATGCCCGTCACCCTCCTTGGCTGCGACCTCGACTTCAGCGGCAGCTACCCGAAGATCAGGAAGATCCTCAGGCCCTCCGAAGCCGACCCGGCGCTGAAGAGCGCCCTCGCCCTCACCCCCGCGAAGGACGGCGATTACATCATCTCCGTTGACAAGGTCGACGCCGGGAAGGGAAAGAACTTCTATTCCCTCTTCGAGAACAAGACCAACTGGACCGAGATAGCAGTCAACGACAAGCCCCAGGCCGAAGGCGCGAAGAAGTTCTTCGTGAAGCCGATCAGGGGCGAAGGCGGCCTGAGATACAGGGTCTGGGTCGACGAGAACAGGGAAAAGGTGGCGAGGGCCTCCGGCGGAAAGATCGGCTACATCCACATCCCGGACATGGGCGAATCTGGCCTCACCGAGTTCGCGAGGACCTACTACTCCCAGCTCGACAAGCCAGGCATCATCATAGACGACCGCTACAACGGCGGCGGCTTCACGGGAGACATGCTCATCTCCAGGCTCGGAAGGAAGACCTGGGCGGTCACCCAGCCCAGGGAAGGCAAGCCCTGCACCAACCCCGAGATGGGCCTTTATTCTCACGTGGCGCTGATGATCAACGAGGACACCGGCTCGTGCGGCGAGTTCTTCGCCGAGGCGTTCAAGTTCCGCAAGTTCGGAAAGGTCTTCGGCATGAGGACCTGGGGCGGAGCGGAAGGCATCGAACCCCACCAGGACACGATCGACGGCGGCACCGTCACCCCCCCGCAGTTCGGCCTCTACAGCCTCGACAGGAAGTGGCTCATCGAAGGCAGGGGCACCGACCCGGACGTCGAGGTGCAGAACATGCCCAAGGATGTTTTGGACGGCAAGGATGTCCAGCTCGACACCGTCATCAAGCACCTGATGGACGAGATCGCCAGGGACCCGAAGGAGATTCCGCCGACGCCTCCCTATCCCAACAAGGCAAGGCCCCGAGGATCGGACATCAGCTTCCACTGAGCACAGCTGCAGCAACAATAAGAAAGGGGCCTCCGGGCCCCTTTTTTATGTCGTTACTTGGGCCCGTGCAGCGCACCCCTACGGATAACCCTTCTTTCCAAGCTTGCCCCTTCAGCTCTTCCGTGCTTCAGCTCTGTTTATCCTTCAGCCTTCAGCCTTCAGCCATCCACCTTCAGCTCCGGCGTCAGCCATACGGCTACGCCTGCATTGAAAATTGAAAAGTGAAAAATGATGGAAAATCCCCCTTACTCCCCCTTTGCAAAGGGGGAAAGCAAATGCGTGGGGGATTTGTTCGGGCGAACCGCCGTTCGCCCCTACACGAAAACCCATTCCCTATTGACCCTTCAGCCATCAGCCTTCAGCCATCAGCCTAAAGTCAGCCTTCAGCCCTCTTTATATGCTGTTGTCCTTTCTGCAACACCTCCGTGCTAATGTATTGCCATGAGAGAAGATAATGGCATTGGAGGCGATAATCCGAAAGCAACGGAAGCCACCGAGATACCGTTGAAGGCGTTCGTCCTTAAAAGGGTCGAAGCGCTTCTCCAGGCGGGTCAGCTCGAGCTCGCCTTCCGTCTGGTCCATTCGCTCGACCCGCTTCCGTCGCCTTTCGACAGGGTCCTCGCGGAGCTCGACCTGTCAAAACTCTATCAGCGCCCCTATTTCGACAGGCGGACGATGTCCATCCGACTTTGCCTCAAGACCATCAGGCGGGGTTATTTCAGCACCTGGTAGGGTGTGTCACGATAAGCAACATCCCGGGTGTATGATCATTTCAGGACAAACCTCCCGGGAAGCGTACCGTTCGAAAGGAGGCTCAGATGAAAACGGAAAGGATCATGGAAAACATCGTAAAAATGGATTTTCCGAGGCTTTGCATCATCAGGAACAACAAAGGGCCGTGCGTCCTGACCGTCCTCGCCGCCGTCGCCAGGTATTACGGGAAAGAGTTCACCCCCGGGCAGTTCGAATACCTCTTCAAGCTTGCAGACATCTCCCCCGGCCTCGACGAAAAGTCGCTGTGGAAGTACATGGCCCCGCTGGGGATCAGGGTCGAAACTAGGAACTGCGCCTCTGTCGGCGACATCAGGTCGGCCCTGGAAGCGGGCATCCCCTGCGCCGTGGCGTTCAGTCCGCTGGAGGATTCCCACGGCGGGATGAACATGGGGGGTGGCCACATGGCGGCCGTGGTGGGGATCGGCCAAAAGCACATCTATCTTGCCGATTCAATTTTCTGCGAAGGACAGGTCGTCGACTGGAGACCCCTCGAGCGCTTCGAGAAAAGGTGGTTCATCAAGGACCAGATAGGCTACCCGGACTACATACCCTCTCCCGACGACAAGACCTTCGGGACGCTGATCCTTTTCCACGGCGGAGTAGAGGCCGGGGGATTCGAGAGCGTCTGGAAGATGACGCCCGTTCTTAAGCGCAGGTACAGGGTCCAGTTCCGTAGGCGCTGGACGAAAAGAAGGCTTGAAAATGCCATAAAGGCATGCGAGGACAGCGAGCGCTTCGGCGAGAGAAGGGACAGGGAGATCCTCGCCATGGGGGGTTGGGCTCAGCAGCGAAAGTGGCTGAAGGCGAGGATGATCGCCACCGGCGAGCTTCTCCCCGACGGCTCCTGCCCTCCCTGCTGCGGGTCCGTTACATTGAACCTCACGCCTGAAGTTCTGGCAGAACTTGACGAGTACGGCAGGAAACTGCAAACGATAGCCGTGATAAAGCCGATCGAATATTACGAATGTTACCTCAGGGGCGAGCCACTGCCTTTAACGGCCGGGGAGTGAGAGGCAGAGGCTGAAGGCAGTATCTAGGCTGATGGCTGAAGGCTGATGGCTGAGGGCTGAAGTTCAATAGGGAATGGATATTTTTCGGTAGGGGCGAACGGCGGTTCGCCCTCCAAATCCCCCGTTGTTCCCCTATGCGAAAGGGGGAAAGATAGTGAAAGGAGGCTTCAATGACAGAAGCTTTGAAGTTGATAAAAGAAGAAAGCACCCGGCCCAGGTCCGGGTTGTTGAGGGAGCTGAACCTCTTCGGCTACGAGAAGATCGAGGATGTCATCATTGCGGCGCTGGTCACGGGAGACCCACTCCTGCTGGTCGGTACTCACGGCACGGCAAAGACGATGCTCTGCGAGAACATCGCGAAGGCGATGGGGAAGAGATTCATCGCCTACGACGCCTCCAAGGCGCTCTTCGAGGACGTCCTCGGCTTTCCAAATCCTTACTCCATGGAGAAGGGCGAGATAGACTACATCTCGACCCCCATCTCGATCCAGGGAAAGGAGTTCGTCCTCATCGACGAGATCTCGAGGGCCAATTACCAGCTCCAGGGCAAGTGGCTCGAGGTCATCCGCTCGCGCAGGATCATGGGAAAGAAGATCGAAGGACTCCACTACATCTTCGGCGCTATGAACCCGCCGAGCTATGTGGGCGCGAGAACTCTCGACGCGGCCCTGTCGGGGAGGTTCGCCTTCATCGTCGAGGCGCCCGATTTCAGCGCGCTTGATGCCGAAGCGAAGGAAAGCGTCCTCGACAACGTTTCGGAGGACGACGCGGTCGTGCTCAACGGCAGCGTCGGGCCGAGAAGCTTCGCAAGCTCCAGTCTTCAGGAGATCGTCGGGATGGCCAAGGAGCATTACCAGCGTGTCGAGAATGAATGCTCCCACGAGATAAGAAAGCTGATCCTCGCCCTCGAAAAGCACCTCACCGCGCAGAACTTCGTCTTCGACGGCAGGCGGGCGGGGATGGTCAAGCGCGGCCTCACAGCGATCCTTTCGGTCAGGGCGGCGAAAGGTGTCGAGATCGCGGAGGGGCTCCACGCGACATTCCGGGAGTGCCTTCCCCACCTTCTTCCTTACTCGGTGGAGATGGACGATTTCAATCCCGACACGCTTTCGACGCTCCTCGAGGACCTTTTCCGCGAGCTTTACGGCATGACGGTAGAGAAGGACGACATGATCCGCGAGAACCATAGCATAAACAAGCTTGTCGTAATGATAGAAAGGGAGGCTTCCGCCGAAAGGAAGATCGCCATGATCCGAAGGCTCTACTCGATGCCCCTCGGGGACGCCGCCTACGAACGCCTCTGCGAATTCCACCAGGAATACTTCTCTGACTGCGACGCCAGGGATTTCATGGGCATATTCGCCCACAGCCAGAATTACACGCGGCCGGGAGAGGTAAAACTTCTCTCCCCCGAGGAGACCTGCGCCATACGCCTCGGCTTCAGGATAACCAACGGCGGCAATTTCCGATACCAGGACCAGGTGGACGACATACCGAGGCTCAGGGAGATCTTAATGAAAGGAGGCTCCAGATGATCACCATCGCCAAGGTCGTATTCGAGAAAAAAGGGGCGTACATTCTTCAAAACTCCGAGGCCGCGCTCGATCCTAAGATATTATTGAGAAAGGGCCTTTGCCCCGTCCCCGTGGATTCCAACTATATCGACAGCTTCGACATTGACGGGAATGTGATCCGCGGCTACCTGATGGCGAAGAACGAGGAGACTTACATCGCCTTCAAGAAAAAATACCAGGTGGATGAAGAGTCCGAATGTTCCGGCCCTCGACTCAAGAAGCTCAGAAGATACGGCAGAATTGCGGCCAGACGGAACAGGTTCAACGGCCCACAATACGCCGACGAGGAAATACTTGAACCCGGTCACAGGGAACTGATAACCGACTCGGAGACAGGTGAAAAGCGCCTTTTCGAACGGGACTCCGTGGTCGTCTTCGGCTGGCAGGAGGACGGACGGTCGATAACGCCGGCGTTTGTGGCAAAAAACGATGCCGGGGACATTCCTTTCTATTATTACGGCTCGTCCGGAGAAGGCGGAAAGGCGGTCCTCAGGAACGTGCCGGAGCTCGAAATGGTCCCGGGCGGCTTCCTCGAACGAATGACAGCGGAGAGCAGCTGCGCCGTCCTCGGCAGTGCATCGAGGAGCCTCAGAGACAGGGGAGACAAGGAGACAACCTCCAAGTGCGACGGATTCACCGACTTCCTGCCGTATCCTCCATACGAGATACTTGGAGCGTTCAAGCTCCTTCCGCCTGATATTGTCCGTCACGCCTGCCCCGAAACGCTGCCGCCCGTTTTGGGCAAACAGTGCTTCCTCAAGACATTTCTGATCCCTCCCTCGGGAGTGCCGGTGATCGATGCGAGCGCCGGCGTCCTTAGAAGCCTTTCGACCTGCACCCAGAAAAACCTTTTCATCCCCGGCGTCAAGACGGAGGACCCTGATCTGGAATACAGGAATCTTTACACCGCTTCCGCCGGCTATGTCCTTCTCTGCCTCCCGAAGTGGCCGATATAAGGCTGAAGGCTGAAGGCAGATTAAAGGCTGATGGCTGATGGCTGAGGGAGAAAGATTCGTGACAGAGAAAAGACGAAGTTCAGATGGATTCTTTAAATCGCCACAGCAGCTTGCCAAGATCGGCTTCAAGGGCCTCTATCTCTACAGTGTCGGTCTTTATATATCCGAACTTCTTCGAAAATTCTATGAGGTATTCGGTTTCTGCAAGGGACCCAAGAGATATGTCGTTGAAACGCCCGAGATCTTTCCGGCTTTTTCTGTTGTATCCTTCGACAATATTAGTAGGGACGGAAAGTGCCGCCCTTCTAAGCTGAGATGTTATTCCGAAGCGTTCACACTCAGGAAATTCCCTGGTGAGGGAATAGACGAGAAATGCCAGCTTGTCAGACTTCTGCCAGATAATAAGGGTCTTATAGTTCGCCATGAATCTAATTTTATTAGTATTTACAGCCTGAGTAAAGACAATTCATTCCTTATCGAACCATCAGCCTTCAGCCATCAGCCTTCAGCCCTGATCGACTAAAAGGAGATCCGATGGAACTCAAACAGATAAACGATCTTTTCACGGAAGCGAAGAAAAAATACGCCGCGCACCCCTTTTTCTCGGTGCTGATCCCGGTGATCGCGAAGACCCGTATCGCCCGCGCCGACAACATCAAGACCGCGTGCATCGGGTGGAAGGACGGCGAGCCTTTCCTTCAATTCAACCCCGATTTCTGCTCCAAGTATGTAAGGACTCCCGAGGATGTCCTTTTCATACTCGCCCACGAGGTGTGCCACTTTATCCTGGGACACCTGAACAACCCTCTCATCCATTACAACGCCAAGTACGGAAAGCGATGCGTCAACCTGGCTTTCGATGTGATCATAGACCAGCTGCTTTACAGGCATTTCGGCGGCGAGGCCGGGAGCCTCGGCATAATCAATTACTACAAGGAAACGAAATGCCCCGTTCGCCTTCTCCTGCCGCCCGTCTGTTTGAAAGAAGAGGAATTCGAAAAGGAAAGCTGCAAGGAGGTGTTCAGGCAGATCTCCGCGGGCAGGCAGATGACCCCGTACAGGCTGATCCAGCACCTCGTTTCCGCCCACGGATTCAAGATCGACCATGTCAGCTTTATCATCGAGCGCGGCTGGTTCGGAGGGAACGCGCCCTGCCATTGGGGAAGGGTGGACGCAAGGTTCAAGCGGCTGGCCGACCGCCTGCTGGGGCAGGTATACGGCTGTGCCGGCTTCCATCCGCAAGTGGAAAAAAGGAAGCAGGCCTTCAGGACAAGGTTCATGAACATCATAAGGGATGTCGCGAACGACGGCGAAGCGCGCATCGAAGAGCAGGCAAGTGGCGGCGGCGTGCTTCCCCACCCGGGAAGAAGGGACTTCGTCAACCTCTCGACGGGCATGCCGGTCGTCATCTACCACGCCAACCCCGTTTTCGAGGCGCAGAAGGGGATCACCGTCTATCTCGATGTGTCAGGCTCGATGGACAACGAAATGCCCAAGGTCTTCGCCGCGCTGGACTCCATAAAGGAATTCATCAACTTCCCCATCTACGCCTTCAGCACCAGGGTCCACCCCGTCACCCGGCGCAATCTGGAAAGCAGGGACGTCCTCTCGACCGGCGGCACCGATTTCGACTGCGTGGCCGAGCACGCCATCAGGCACCGCAACGAGAAGCTCCTGTTGATCACCGACGGATTCTCGGACATCAATCCCGCCTACGCGAGGACCCTCAAGGTGAACCACCAGGCCGTCACCCTTCTCTCCCGGCACGGCACCAGAGAAGAAGTAAAAAGGTTTTCGAGGGAAGTGGTGGAGTTGGAGTAAGGGGAAGCTCTGAAGGCTGAAAGCTGAGGGCTGAAGGCTGATGGCGGAAGGATAAACAGAGCTGAAGCGCGGAAGAGCTGAAGGGGCAAGCTTGAAAGGAAGGATTGTCCAGTAGGGGCGAACGGCGGTTCGCCCGCCAAATCCCCCACGCTTTCGCTCTCCCCCTTTGAAGGCGCTGCTCCTTCGAAGCTGATGCGGTCGGTCATGCTGAACTTGATTCAGATCTTGAGATTCAGAATGGTGTACTGAATAACCGCTAAGGAGATTGTACATGCTGTTGATAATCAAGCAGTTACCTGTGCCAAAAGTCTTTTTGGTTGATAATGTCAGCGGAATATATTGACAATGTGTTGGGCATTAGTTGACAATTGCCCCCAAAAAGTTGACAATAAGAATCGGGATAGTTGACAATAGCATCCCTGAACCGAGAGGAATATGGCGAGACGAACCAAGGAAATCAGAGACTTCATCCTGAATGAAATCAGCGAACATCCCAGGGATGTCGTGGCGAAAGCTATGGGAAAATTCGGCCTGACCCGCCAGGCGATCATCAACCATATCACCGCGCTGGTGAAAGACAGGCTGATCGAAGCTGAAGGGAGAACCCGCCAGAGAACCTACAAACTGAAACTGATTGAGACTAAATCCTTTCGAGTCAGTCTTCAAAATCTTGAGGAGGATAAACTCTGGAGGGAAAAGATTGACGATTCGCTCAAGGACCTGCCTGAAAACATGATCCATATATGGAATTATGGGTTTTCAGAAATGGTGAACAACGCGGTGGATCACTCGGCGGGGACAGATCTGAATGTGATCATCCGAAAGACCGCCGCCACCGTTGAAATGTTCATTGCCGACAACGGCATCGGCATATTTAAAAAGATCAAGAATGAATTGAACCTGGAGGACGAAAGACACGCCATCCTCGAACTGGCGAAAGGCAAGCTGACAACCGATCCCTCAAGGCATACTGGCGAAGGGATATTCTTCACGTCGCGGATGTTCGACCATTTCATGATATTTTCCGGTGGCGTCTTTTTTTCCCACGACATCGGACAGGAAGAAGACTGGATATGGGACAGGGACATACAGATCGGTGAAACCGGAACAGTGGTTTACATGTCCTGCAGGAACCTCTGCCCGAGGACTACCAGAGAGGTTTTCAATAAATACCAGACATCGAAGGAAGACTACGGGTTCAACAAGACGATAATAGCGGTCCGGCTTCTAAAACACGGGATGGAGCAGCTTATCTCCAGGTCGCAGGCCAAGAGACTCCTTGCGCGGTTCGAACGCTTCAAGGTGGTCGTCCTGGATTTCTCCGGAGTGGACGCCATCGGAAACGCCTTTGCGGATGAGATATTCCGGGTCTATCCTTCTCTCCATCCCGAAGTGAAGCTTGTTCCGGCCAACACTAACAGCGAAATAAAAAAGATCATCCGGCAGGCAAAAAAAACCAATATTGATACAGCCCCGATCCTCTTCAAGGAGTAAAGGCCCCAACCTTGCCGGACTGGCAAGGGTGTCATCAAGAAGCCCTTCCGCGGCATTCTCGCCCTTTCGCAAAGGGGGTGGCAGCAGGCCGGGGGTTTTTTATAAGGGCGAACCGCCCTTCGCCCCTACAGGTAGCCGCGCCCTTCACGGGAGCGTTTGGATGAACGCGGGCATAAAGCCCGCGCCTGCCAGGACAATCCCACTACTTATTGACCCTTCAGCCTTCCGCCTTCCGCCATCAGCCAAGACACCGCCATCAGCCTGGCGATCCCCTTGACTTTCTCCCGTAAGTATCACATATTAATACATGCGGGAGGTAATAATGCTGCTTGACCACACGGCGCTGGCGGACAGCTTGAAGGGTTACGCGTCGCCGAGGGCGAAGATAACGAGGATGATCCGCTCGGGCGAAGTGATCCAGCTTCGCAGGGGCCTCTTCCTGGAGGGCAGCGAGAAGGATTATTCCTTGAAGGGAATAGCCGCCGTACTCTACGGGCCCTCCTACATCTCCTTCGAATACGCCCTTTCGCTCTACGGGCTGATACCGGAAAGAGCCGGCGCCGTCACGTCGGCAACCTACGGAAAGAACAAGGACAAGGTCTTCCGCACGCCGGTCGGCGACTTCTACTACCGCTACCTCCCCGCTGCCGTTTTTCCCTACTGCGTCCTGAGAGAAACGGAGAAAGGGCAGAGCTACCTGATCGCCTCTCCCGAAAAGGCCCTCTGCGACTCGCTCTACAAGACCAGGGGCGCGGATTCTCAAGGCAGGCTCGAATCGCTTCTTTTCGGCGAGTGGCGGATGGATGAAAAGGCATTGGCAACGCTCGACCGGAAGGCGGTCTCTTTCCTCGCCCCCCTTTACCGGAGGAAGCCCTGCGCCCTTTTCGCGGAATGGATGAAAAAGGAGGCCGGCCGTGCATAGCGCCGTTGAAAGCATGCTTAAAAGCTACGACCTGAAAACCCCCGAGGACCACATCGCCGCCCTCAAGGAGATAATCCAGGAGATCGCCCTTCTCGGCCTTTACCGCGAAGGTTTTTTCAAGATTGCGGCCTTCTACGGCGGGACGGCGCTCAGGATCTTCCACGGCCTCGACCGCTTCTCGGAGGACCTCGATTTCAGCTTGCTCAAGAAGGACGGGAAGTTCGACCTGTCCCCTTTCACCGCCGCCGTCAGGAACGAACTGGGCGCCTACGGCTTCGAGATGGAGGTGGAGGAAAAGGTCAAGAAGGCCGATTCGCCGATAAAGTCCACCTTCATCAAGGGAGGAACGCTCATCCACCTTTTGAAAATATCCTCGATTTCTCCCCCCGTCAGCGGCGTCCACAGGGGCGAGCTGATAAAAGTGAAGCTGGAAGTGGACACCGACCCGCCCGGCTCCGCCGGCTACGACATCAGGTACCACCTCGTCCCGGTTCCCTTCAGCGCGAGACTCTTCGACCTTTCCTCCCTCTTCGCCGGAAAGGTTCACGCCCTCCTCTGCCGCGGCTGGCAGGGTAGGGTGAAGGGCAGGGATTTCTACGATTTCGTCTGGTTCGTCTCGAGAGGCGTCCCGCTCTCCGCCGCCCACCTCCGCGCCCGCCTCGTCCAGACGGGCGACCTCGGCCGCAAAGATAAGCTCTCAGAAGACGAGATCCGCCGACGCCTTCTTCAGAAGTTCACCGAAAAAGAGATAAAAGCCGCTAAAAAAGAGATCCTCCCTTTCATCAGGGACGGGCGCGCCGTCAAAGTTTGGAGCGAAGCGTTCTTCAAAGACGTGGTGAAAGAGAAGATGAAGGTGGGGTGAGGGCCGGAACGCAGTCACGCAACAGTTGCTTAACGCGTTCTTTCGGTGATATGTTATTCTCGTCATGGAGATCAAATGACGAAGAACGAGTTCCTGAAAGCCATAACGAGAAGCGGGGAGGACATCCTCAAGATAGTATTCGGCCTCCTGAGGAGGGCCAAAGCGCCCTACTGCGTCATCGGCGGGCTTGCGGTGAACGCCTACGCGGAGCCCGTGGTCAGCCTCGACCTCGACCTGGTAGTCGTCACGGGCGGCATGGACAAGTTCATCGAGCTGGCCTCGGAAAAATTCAAGATCGAGCGCTTCCCTTACAGCATAAACCTGACAGCCGAAAAGTCGGACCTGAGGATTCAGGTTCAGACCGACCCCCGCTACCAGGATTTCATCGAAAGAGCCGTTAAAAAGAATGTCCTCGGGGAAAAAATGATGGTGGCCTGCCTGGAGGATGTCCTGAAAGGGAAGCTCTGGGCCTGGTCGGACGAGAAGCGCAGAATGAGCAAGAGGCAAAAGGACCTTGCCGACATTTACCGCCTCGTGGAAACCTACCCCGAACTTCAAAAAAGACTGCCCGGATCGTTGCGGATAAAATAAGGTAATTGGGTCATCTCTGGCACCGGAGTTATAATGGCGCTATGGAGATGAATGCTTACGAGAAGCTGGTTTCAGATGAAGATCGGGCAAGAAGATACTTGCTGAAAAACAGCTTTAAAAACCATCAAAGGATTTGCCCTCGATGTTCATGCAGAAAACTGTACAAATTGGCGGAAGGAAGAAGAAGGTGCAGCAGATGCAAGTATACTTTCTCAGAGTTCGCGGGAAGGTGGCTGAACCGAAGCAACATTACTTGTATCGATTGGCTGAGGGTGGTGAAGCTGTTCGAGCTGGAGCTGTCAACGAGAAAGATCGCCAAACAGGCAGGCTTGCCATACAAGACTGCATACAGGGCAGTCACCATCCTCCGCCTGGCCATTATGAGCCAGGCGGAGGATGGTGAGATCCTTCTTGGCCGAGAGGTCGAGATGGATGAATCGTATTTCGGCGGAAGGCGCAAGGGCAAGCGAGGAAGAGGAGCTGCCGGAAAAGTGCCTGTGTTCGGGATTCTTGAGAGGGATGGTCGCGCATTTGTCCAGGTTGTTACTAACGTTACCGCAGAGACCTTGCTGGGGGTTGCCGTCAAAAAGGTTCGCCGTGGTAGCGTTGTATACACCGACAAGTACAGGGCATATGATAGCCTTATGTTCTGCGGCTACAGGCATCTTTCAGTTGATCACTCAAAAAGATTCTCCCGGGGAAAGGTCTATATAAATGGTATGGAAGGCTTTTGGAGTTGGGCCAAGGAAAGGATCATAAAACACCACGGCGTTTCCCCGGAAAGATTCCCTCTTTACCTCAAAGAGTTGGAATTCAGGTATAATAACCGCGAGGATGATATTTTCCCCTTGCTTGTTTCTTATATTACTAATTTGGTGCCAATTGTGGCCTAATTACCTAAAATAATCGCATACCCCTTTCGCAAAGGGGGTGGCCGCAGGCCGGGGGTTTTAGGTAGCCGCACCCTTCACGGGCGCGCTCGCAGGCGTAAAGCCCGCGCCTACAAGGATATCCGCTTCCTTATTGATCCTTCAGCCTTCAGCCTTCAGCCATCCTTCCCCCTTTCGCAAAGGGGGACCGAGGGGGATTTTGCCTTACCCCGTCGTTGCGAAGATGACTTCGAAGCGTCCCACGGTTGCCGAAGCCGCGAGCGTAGCGTGGCGGAATCTCGTTTTCGTTCGGCATCTCCCTTTCCCAATGGGCCTAGCCACTGCCATCATCCATCAGCTTTCATCCTTCAGCCATCATCCTTCCGCCATCAGCCTAGGTTCTGCCTTCAGCCTGGCGCCAGCTTTTCAAATGCCCTTTTGGGGAAGGTCTCTTTAAGATAAGTCATCGGCACATCGTTCAGAATCATGGAAACATCGTGTGGTGAAAGCTCTTCTTCGGATAAAATGCATTTTGCCTGATAAATGAGCTCATTCATAGAACCCGTGACATGACGATCCAGAGTTTTCGAAAACCTTATCACGCCGGTGTTGGGCGCGAACAGCCGCTCTGCGATGAGCCCGAAACCGTCCAATTGCAAATGCTCGATTATCCTCGGCACGATCCTCATCGACAATTCCATATCGTCGATGATGCCATTTCCATACAATAGCGTTGAATAGAGCGAAGCAGTGTTCGTGACGAGGATGTATTGAACACGACCCGCACGGAAAAGATCCGCCGTCCAATCGATAAAGGGATTTGGATCGCTATCCAGCCTTGTCGCCGGGTCGATCCCTATCTTTTTCCCAAGTTTTGAAGTAATATGAAGGATCATCGAATATCGCTCCAAGAGATATTGTAGCACGCATAATGCATGGCTTGACGCCTCGGCCTGCGGACGAGGCGTCACGAATCGAATGGAAAAAATGCTAGAAAGCAAGATGTGACCCCTGGCACTACAGGTTCGCAGAATGAAGCGCTTAAGGCGGCGGCAAAATGGTGCCTCGCGTTGAGGGATGCCTTGAAGAAGGGGAGAGCCCCGGAGGCCGTCAAGAAGGCTGCGGGGGTTGGAATGATCTTTCCCAACAGGGGAGTTTCGGTTGCCGTCGCTTCGCTTAACGCAGTCTTGGAAACTTACGAAAGATTTCCTGATGTTTACAGAACTTGCGGCGTTTTGCCCGATGATTTGACAGAAGGAAGGAGCCTTTTGGCCGCCCTTCAAAGCGCGGATGCCGAGCAGGAAGGCGAAAAGACGAAAAAGAAAGAGACGACCCAGGGCAGGATTGTCCTGAGATTGAGAATAGAGGGAACGGTTGACAGGATCATCGGCGCGGCGGGAATAGCCTTCAAAGACCAGCCCGATGTTCTGAAGCTCTTCACCGATTTGATCCCCGCGAGCGGCAAGAAGAAGGCGGCACCTGCGCCGAAGGCGTAGTGCCCTGACGGACAGGCTGATGGCTGAAGGCGGAAGGCTGATGTTCAATAGTGAATGTTGGTTTTCCGTAGGGGCGGGTTCGCAACCCGCCCGATTTGCGCAGATCCCCCTATGAGATAGGCCGGCCCCCCCCGCGGCCCTGTCTCACTCCCAACCCCCGCCCCGAAGCGAAAGCCCAAGGGCGGGGGATTTTTTATATCAGAAAAGAAATAGAACTGGAAAGGAAACAAAAGAAACGACGAGAAAAGAAAGAGACTTTCGAGAGGAAAGCATAGCAGAGGGGGGGATTGTTGGATTTTCAAGGATGAAGGATTATAATCAAAAGCGGAGGAGAGATGAAGAAAGGCATTATTATTGCGATATGCCTGTTGGTTGCGCTTGGAGTCATTGCCAAAGACGATGAACCCAAGATAGTCATGCCGAGAAATGCAGAGGGTAAGGTTCAATATCAGGAGGTTGCAGAGATCCCCGGCGTCACAGCCGCCACTTTGTTTTCCAGAGCAAAGAACTGGTGCGCCAACGCTTTCGTCTCGGTGAAAGACACGCTCCAAAATGAAGATGCAGGCGCAGGAAGGCTGACTTACAAGGGGAATTTCGATATTCCTGGACCAATGGGCGTATCTCAAGCGTACTGGTTTACTTTGACGATCGAAGTAAAAGATGGGAAGGCGCGGATAACTTTGGTGGATTTTGAAATGAGGCCGCCAAACGGAGCCGTTTACCCCATTGAAAGTGATAAGACGTTGAAAGATGATGGAACTCCCCGCTGGGGTTGTGCCAAACTACTTGTTAACCTCGATGAGAAAGCGAAAAGAATGATCTCGGATATCAAAGCAGCATTAGCAAAGGAAGAGGAAAAGTGGTAGGGAAAGGAATTAAGTGATGTATTCCCTGAATTACACTAATTTGATTCTAATATCAAATTTTGCAAAGGAGGTTTAGTATGGACCCTCATTATTACGTGTTGGTTGAGCTGTTACAAAGACGTTTATTCAGGGTACCGGATTATCAGAGAACTTATAGCTGGGAAAAAAAGCAACGTGAAGACTTGTTTGAAGACATTAAAAAGTTACAAGGCAGTGCTCCAGAACGCCATCATTTTATGGCTACGATAGTATGTCTCAAAGATATAGCCAACACTAGGACTATTGGTGATGATACCTTCACTACCCTAAAGATAGTTGATGGTCAACAACGGTTAACGACATTAATTATTCTGCTTAAAGCAATCCATCTTAATTTAAATATCCAAAATGTTGTTGAAAGGGAAGCAGCCAATAATTTGGCAAAATTACTTGTTAAAGCAGACAACAGAGCAATTCTCCTGCAAACAAATCATTCTAGCGTCCAAATGTTTTCCGAATACCTACTGAACGGAACAAAGCCTGCTCTAAACACCCTTGTCACTTCTGCACATGTCAACATGTATAACGCTTTTACAGAATGTGAAGGATTTGTTAGAGAATGGAGAGACGGTGGCGGTGATATCGTTGATTTGCTTAAAATAATAAAAAATCAACTTGGTTTCATTACATACGAGATTAGTGATGAAGGAGCTGTTTATACCGTTTTTGAGGTGTTAAACAGCAGAGGAATAGAGGTTGACTGGCTAGATAAAACTAAAAGCATGCTTATGGGAATTGTATTTGAGCGTAGTGGGGCAGCAGCTCCCGACCATCTTGAAAGATTACATCAGACATGGAGCATAATCTACACTAAATTAGGTACAAATCGCCATTATGGTGAACAGGCCCTTCGATTCGCTGCTACCTTAAAAAAGGAGGAAGAACCAAGCAAACCCCTTAGTTCTGAAGATTCATATAATTTCTTTAGAGCTCGAGCATTGGGAAATCCCAATGATATTCTACATGATTGTGACTGGCTTAAGAATGTCACAGAGAAATTAATAGATGTTTATTCGAATTCCAGATTAAGTGCTGTGGCTGATATTTCACAGGCCCGATTACTTGCTATTGCAATACATATGACTACTCTTGAACCTGGACAAAAGGAAGCCGCATTGAAACTATGGGAGAAAACCACTTTTAAAATATATGGCCTTGGTCGTAAAGACGCCAGAACAAAAGTCGGAGCTTATGTGAGATTAGCCCATAAAACGTTTAACACGCCTTTAACATTAGAGCAAATTAGGACAGAGCTAAAAAGCATCAGTGACGAATATCCGATAACTTCCGTCATCAATGGTATGAAGAAAAGTGACTTATATGATGGATGGGAGGACGATCTTCGTTATTTTCTCTACAGATACGAAGAGTATCTATGTAGGGAAGCGGGGATAGAATTAGCCAATGATATATGGAATCAAATCTGGAGTGATACTCCATCTACAACGATTGAGCATATTTATCCACAAAAGCCATCGCCTAATTGGGATTCAATTCTGGCAAATCAGCAAAAAAGACAGGTTAATAGAATAGGTAATCTAATCTTGCTCCCACCAGGCCTAAATTCTCAATCTAGTCAACGTCCTTTTAATGAAAAAAAAGTAATATATCGGCAAAATCAATTACAAATGCATAATCCTGTTTTAAGATGCCGAGCATGGGGAAGACAGCAGATAGAGGATAGAGAAACAAAATTGCTAGAATGGGCGGCAACTGAATGGGGTGATTAGGGATTTCCGGCTCGCCAATACCTAATCCCATGTCAAGCCCTTTCTTCCTGGAATTCCGGAAACACAATACCTATTTCCGGGTCAAGCCCTTTCTTGCCTTCTGTAATCCCTTCTCTTTAGCTCCTTTTTTAACCCTGCCCCTTGCCCCCCCATGCTAAAATAACTCCGGGAGAGTTGTTCAATGATACTTCGCGTTACTGCAAAGCTGGGGAAAAAGATAGGGATTGACCCGGCCACAAGGCTGGATAGAGACCCGAATCCATTTACCGATTGGACGGCGGATCTTTTCCGCGCGGGTCGTGTTCAATACATCCTCGTCACGAACACGGCTTCGCTCTATTCCATGCTAATGTATGGAAAGGGCATCATTGACGATATGGAATTGTCGATGAGGATCGTGCCAAGGATAATCGAGCATTTACAATGGAACGGTTTCGGGCTCATCGCCGAGCGTCTGTTCGCGCCTAATACCGGAGTGATAAGGTTCTCGAAAACGCTGGACCGCCATGTGACGGGCTCGATGAATGATCTGATATATCAGGCCAAGTATTTTCTATCCGGCCAGGATCTATCCATTCATGATGTTTCGATGAGGCTCAACAAAACACACATGTCCCATATTGAATATGATTCGCCGCAAAAGGCGTTTGAAAAACTGACGCTAGCCTGAAGGCTGGTGTCCTTCGGACAGCGTGGAAGCGCAGAAGTGCAGAAGCGCGGAAGTTCAATAATGAATGGGATTGTCTGTAGGGGCACAGTATTCTGTGCCCGGAAATGGGTTCAAGATATTGAGCCCCTACAAAATCCCCCTCAGTCCCCCTTAGCAACTAAGGGGGAGGCCTGGTGATTGATCAGTGATCTTTGATTGTCGTTGTCATAGGAGTTTCGTGAAATCTTCGATGTCGAGGCCGGCTTGCCTGATGATCGCGCGCAAAGTGCCTCTGTCCAGCTCTTTATGGTCCGGTACTACAACTTGGTGGAAGGGGTTGTCTTTCCTGAGTATCATGTGGCTTCCTTCGCGCCTTTTTAGATAGAAACCTCTCTTTTCAAGCGCCTTGACGCATTCTTGCCCGGAAACCACGGGCAATGGACTCACAGCGCCACCACCATCGCTTCAAAGTGGTCTTCAGGCACAGGAAAGCCGTCATCTTCCAGGGCTTTGATGTACCCTTGCATCGCTTCTTTCATATTGCTTCTCGGATAAGGGATAATGCCTCATTTATTTGACCGAGTGTTTTGTCTGCTATATCGTCTATAAGAGCGTCTATCCCAAGCATACGCTTTTGCTCTTCAAACATACCTTTTGCCAAGTCATTCAGTTTATCCTGCGACAATGTTTTCTCATTTTCTTGACGTGCCCTAAAAATCCTGTCAATATTATTGAGTTGCTCATCAAGCCACTTTTTATCTTTGGCGCGTTTGTCTGCTAGTATTTCAGCCTCAAGTTGAGACCTCTC
>MTKZ01004624.1_pt1 | contig 41220 bp, 29 predicted proteins | sample 1042781 | NCBI WGS metagenome assembly MTKZ01 (sample SAMN06212207, study PRJNA360539) | anaerobic digester metagenome | biome: Wastewater treatment plant; material: sludge; isolation source: anaerobic digester fed with sludge from wastewater treatment plant | place: Denmark: WWTP Viborg ...
TCGTCTTCGGCGATTTCGACCGCCTGTTTGAGTATGCCGGTGGCCTGTTCTTTCTGGCCCATTTCCAGGAGCACCTGCGCATAGGTTATCAGCATATAGGGGTCTTTGTGTTCCGATATTTCACAGGCCTTTTCCGCCAGTTGACGGACAAAGTCCAGGTTTCGATACGCCAGCGCCTCCTCTGACAGGAGGTAATCGGCAAGGTCGGCCAGGGGCGAGGCGATACTGCCGCTCTGTTCCAGGAGGCGTTGTCCGAGCGCATCGGCTTCCGCCCCGGATTGCCCGAGGTCCGCGTAAATCCGGTATTCGTCACAGAGCAGGGAAAGCATCTCAGCGCCGCCGCCGGCACCGTTTTCCATGCCCGCCAGGTTGTCTTCCAGCATCTCGCGCATGTCCTCTTCTTCGCAGCGTTCCAGGGCCAGTCGCAGCTGGGCGATGGCTTCTTCTTTACGTCCCAATTTGAAAAGGACCTCTGCATACGTATCGAGGATATCGGGGTCTTTTTGTTCCGTTAGCGCCACCGCCTTTTCGGCCAGTTGCAGCGCAAACTCCAGGTTTCTGTAGGACAGGCTGTCCCCCGTGGCGATATACCAGGCAAGATTGCTTAATGCGGAGGTATCGGGAGCCTCCATGCTTACGATAAGTTGCCCGACGGTGTCGGCTTCCCCCGGGTCAAGCCCATGTGTCGCATACACCAGGTATAAATCCACATTCTGCTTCAGGCGGGTACGTTGCGCGAAGGCCTCCGGATTTTCCATCTCCTCCAGATGCGGCAGCAGTTGTTCCTCTTTCTCGTTCATATCTTCACTGGCTTCAATGGCCTGTTTCTGCAGCGCAATGGCTTCCTCCGTGCGGCCTTTTTCGTGGAGTATCCGGGCGCAGGTGTCCATCATGGTGGAAGAACGGTTTTCCGTCAGGGCGCAAGCCTTTTCCGCCGCCTGCAGCGCAAAATCAAGGTTACGATAGCCCAGCGTCTTGTCGGAGACGATGTTCCAGGCAAGTTCATTCAAGACGGAGGCGTTATTGCCGCCTTCTTCCAGGATGCGGTTTCCAAGTGCGTCCGCCGCTCCGCTGTCGGCCTGTTTCGCGGCGAGAAGCATGTATTGGGGTACCCACACCTCCGCCAGTCGGTTGGTCCGCTGGTCCGCCAGCGCCTTTTCCAAATCGTACCGGTTTTCCAGGATGTCAAGAACAATCTTGTCCAGGTCATCCAAAGGACTGCCGTGCCACAGCACCTTGCCTTGCCTGGCGATAAAGGCGTAGGGAATGCCGTCCACACCGGTACTCTCGGCGTAGGCCGCCCAGGTTTCGGAGTCCTGATCGATAGCGATGGGATATTTCATCGCCTTATCTTCAATGAATCCCGTCACGGTCTCCTTGTCTTCATCCGTGATGCCGATGATGACCAGGCCCGCATCCTGATGCTGTTCATGCAGGGCATTCAGGATGGGAATGCTTTTACGGCAGGGCCCGCACCAGGTGGCCCAGAACTCGACCACATAGACCGTGTCCGAAGCGGTATCCATTTCGACAGGGCCGCCCTGCACCCATTCCTGTATGCTGACTGGCGGCGCTTCGTCCCCCAGTTTCAGGCCCAATGCGGGTATACAGGCCAGGACTGCCGCTGTAAACATCATTGCGTGGCATGCCACCATTTTTTTCATGCTGTGACCTATGGATTTCATGGGTGTTTTCCTCCGTTGGGCGTTTACGACCGTTTTGCTGACGGATAATTATGCGCTCTCGGGACCGTAACTTTTTTGCGGTGCCGAAAGCCCCTTTTCTTTTGGGCGAAGTCCCGGACCGAGCATTGATTCTTGTGGAATCAGAGACTTCGCCCCGCATTTATAGTAACAGATTTGTTGGGACGCAACAAGATACGCAAAGGAAGGACCATACCCGGATTCTCAAGTTCTGTGTGCATATAAATGATGGTGGACATTTAAGCGTAAGCGCGCTGCGTAATTGAGTTGGACCCATATCCGGTCCATCATTTCGCTGCCGAATGAACTGAAGATGCCTTTACATCGAAGTGTACGCACTCGAGAAATGAAACGTGAGAGTCTTGCAGGCACATATTCATTCAATGCTCCGGGAATGTACAGCGATTAGCATGAATCCCGCAGAAATAATACAAAGGGGATCACAATAACGCGGCGACGGCAATTTCCTGGCGGAGATTCTAAAACGCAAATTACAGGTTGTTGCGCAGAAATACCGCAAAAGTCAATTGGAGTATGAGCGGAGTGCCGTACTTGCCGTGTCGTCCATCTATGGCATTGATATTCTGGAAGATAATGTAGACAAATGTCGCGAGAGACTCTTTGGTATTTTCAATGAGGAATACACGGGAATCTTCAGAAAACGCGCCAAAGAACCCTGCCGTAAATCGGTTATGACTATCCTGACCCGCAATATTCTGTGGGGGAATGCGCTTTCGCTCAAAACAGTAGGCGATCATGAGACGCCTATCGTCTTTTCTGAATGGTCTTTTCCTTTTCATGACAGCCGCATCCAACGGCGGGATTTTATGTTTTCTGAATTGTTGCCGCCCAACCTGCAACCGGGGAGCGTACAAGACCTCTTTTCACAGGATGAATTGGTCTCCGATTCAGGAAACAAAGTTTTTATCCCGAAAGAAATGCACACTGAGTCGCCGGTGCATTTTCTGAAACTCGGAGATGCGCATGAATAATGACTACAATCCCGATGTACTAACCTGTCTGGCCAATCTGAGCAGCGATGAGGTGTTCACTTCGCCGCAACTGGTGAATCGGATTCTGGACCTGCTGCCGCAGGATCTCTGGAGCGACAAGAAGACCACCTTTCTCGATCCGGGATGTAAGTCGGGCGTGTTCCTACGCGAAATCGCCAAACGGCTGGACGCGGGACTTGAGCGTCAGATTCCCGATCGTCAGAAACGGATCAATCATATCTTCAAGAACCAGTTGCACGGACTTGCCATCACGGAACTGACCTCCCTGCTCTCGCGCCGCTCCGTGTATTGCTCCAAGACCGCGAACGGCAGGTATTCCGTCTGCGAAGTCTTCGATAAGCCCGAGGGTAATATCCGTTTCGGACGCGTGGAGCATACCTGGGAGAATGGGCGGTGTGTGTATTGCGGGGCCAGCGAGGAAAACTACGAGCGAGGCGGCGAACTGGAAAGTCATGCGTATAAATTTATTCATACCGACAAACCGGAGAAGATATTCAACATGAAATTCGACGTGATCATTGGCAATCCGCCCTNNGTGCAGCAGGCTAAAAAACTCAATCCCCGCTATTTGACGATGATTATCCCCTCGCGCTGGTTCGGAGGCGGCAAAGGTCTTGATGAATTTCGTGCCGAAATGTTGAATGATAATCGTATTCGCAAGATCGTGGATTTCGAGGATTCTTCTGAAGTGTTCCCAGGTGTTAGCGTGGCGGGCGGGATTTCCTATTTCCTTTGGGACAAGGACTATCAAGGTGCATGCGAGATTGTAAATATGCATGGAGGCTTAGAAACGAGTGCCAAGAGAGCGCTTAATGAGTTCGATGTATTTATCCGTCACAGCCAAGCGGTGCCGATCATCAGAAAAGCGGTGGGAAAGAACGAAAGAAGGATGCAGGAATAGGTCTCGTCGTATAAGCCATTTGGATTGAGGACGTATGTGAAACCACAGAAATCCGGAGATATCAAACTGTATTGGCAGAGGGGCGTAGGGCCATATCGTCGAAAGGACATCACTGCTGGAATCGAGATGATCGATAGGTGGAAGGTTATCGCATCACGTTCCGGACATGAACATGCGGGCAACCCCGGTGCGGATGGTACCCGGCGCGTCCTAGCGCGAACGGATGTACTACCACCCGCTACGGTCTGTACCGAGACATATTTGGTTATCGGTCACTACTCCACCGAAAAAGAAGCGCGTAATCTGCTTGCATACATGAAGACGAGATTCTTCAGATTTCTGATGTCACTCTTCATGTATTCACACGGTATTACACGGGATACCTTTGCCTTCATTCCCATTCTCGACATGAAGAAAGAATGGACCGACGAGAAACTCTATAAGCGCTACGGGTTGACCGAAGAGGAAATCGCCTTTATAGAGTCAAAGATCCGCCCAATGTCTGCCGATGAAGACAAAGCAAGCGGAGAGTCCAGCGATGAGTAAGAAAGGGTCATCAGGGAGTAAGCCGTCGGGCGCTGGCAAACGAAAGCAGCCCAATGAGCTGCAGAAACCCGTATCTCCGGGTGAAGTCCCTCTCTTTGATCGCGTGGCCGCGATACTGGAGCAGGCGCGGGGCAATGTCGTTCGGGCGGTCAACACGAACATGGTGACGGCCTATTGGCTGATCGGCCGGGAGATTGTGGAGGCCGTGCAGGGCGGGGAGGAGCGGGCGGAATATGGCAAGCAGGTGCTGGAGAGCCTGTCTGTACTACTGACAGAGCGGTATGGGAAAGGTTTTTCTGTCGCGAATCTCAAGAATTTCAGGCAGTTTTACCAAGCGTTTGCCACCCGTGGGAGCGCAATTTGCTACCCGACGGGTGGCGAATTGCCGGAATCCGAGAAACTTTCCCCATTGGGAAGAGAATTGACTCAATCACAGATTCGCTACCCGGTGGGTAGCGAATTCACACAAGCCTTCACTCCGCTGCTTTCCTGGTCGCATTACCGAGCCTTGATGCGGGTCGAGAATGCCGTCGCCCGCGACTTTCTACGAGCGCGAGGCCATCGAATGCGGCTGGAGCAAGGCGCAGCTTGAACGCCAGATCCACAGTTTCTACTACGACCGGATTATCGAAAATCACGGTGAGAAAGGCCTGCTTCCGGAAGGCCGCGAGCGGCTGCCCGGAGAAACGGTCCAACCCACCAACGTGCTCAAGTCGCCGATGGTGCTGGAGTTTCTCGGACTTCCTGATCCGCCTGAATTGCACGAGAGCAGACTTGAACAGGCCATTATTGACAATTTGCAGAACTTCCTGCTGGAACTGGGCAAGGGCTTCTCGTTTGTCTCCCGGCAGAAGCATATTCGATTCGACGACGACGACTTCTACATTGACCTTGTTTTCTACAACTATGTCCTGAAGTGCTTTTTGCTGGTTGATCTGAAAATGGGCAAGCTGACCCATGCCGACATTGGGCAGATGGATGGCTATGTCAGGCTTTACGAGGATCGCTTCAAGATCCCTGGTGACAATCCTACCATCGGGCTGCTGCTCTGCTCGGACAAAAGCGATACGGTTGCCAAATACTCTATCCTCAACGAGAACAAACGCATCTTTGCTTCAAAATACCTGCCAAATCTGCCCAGCGAGGAGCAACTGCGCCTCGAAATCGCCAGGGAGCGCCACCTGATCGAAGAGGCATTGCGAGAGCGCAAGGCATTGCCGGAAGGAGGGCAATAATGAGCAACGGCTTCTTCCCTCCGCGTACGCACCGCCCGCGGCACGCGCGGGTATTGCCTGAAACCGGTGGAACTATCGGGAAACAACCCATAAGCCTGCCCCAAAACAGTTGCGCGCCACAATAGTAGGCGTACCTTCCCAGGTGCGCTATACAACGACTTACACGGCATCATACCGCATCCCGGCGCACCAGGGAAGGTACGCCCACCGAAAGACGGCCTGCCGTATTGCTCCACTCACGACCCTACGCTTCCCACATACGTTCCCAGAATGGGATAAGACACCTCCGTTTTTGGAATAACCGCAGGATCATACACCGGATTCGAGGACTCAAAAATCCAGGACTCCCTGGTTTCCCGGATACGTTTCACCGCGTATGCGCCTGAAGATCCTCCCAACGTATAATCCGCCGCCAGCACCACTTCCCCATTGCGTCGTGGCGGTGGTAAATTCCAGAAGATTAAGTAACCCACGTATCGTTAGTGAGCACCTTGGCAAGTTTTGTTGTGGATATACACATTGTTAATGGGGTATATTATAAAGTGAAGGCACCTATTCATAGTTCTGTGTCCAAGAAAATTGGGGCCACCGCAAGGGGATTATTTCCATAGGTTGACTTCATTTTATAAAAGATTCGATACTTTCAATAACGAAATATTTTTGGGGCGGAGGGCTGTAATGTACAGATGGAGATAGGGGAAGAAAATAATCAAAAAAAACCAGCATAATTCCGGAATATGGAAAGTATATTAGGTATACTTACTCTGTACATGTGTTTTGAAGAGAAACATAAGCTACGTTGGCCGATTAATGGTGTTAAGTTAGGTTTGAGTCATATTTTTAAAGTGGCAACGCATGTTCAGTATGCATAGCATCCCAAAAATAAGTACCCTTAATGAGGCTATTGATGTACATACATTTTCTTGTTCGCTTCAGAAACTTTTACCCGTAGACAAACTAAAAACGTGGCGTGATTTTCTTGAACTGGATCCGGCGTCGGTAATGGAGCCTGGTAAATTTGGCCTAAAAACCTGGCGTGAATTTATTGATAAAAAGAAATCACTTTTTAAATTTGTAAAAGAAAAAGGCATTGTAGGATATGAGAAGGTAAATAATTGGGACTGGGAACAGAAATCTGTGTGCTTTTTTCATTGGAACTCTCCGTCCTTAAGTCCTGACGCATGTAGTTGTTTGTCTGCATTGGGTGTAATACATATAGGCGAACTGATATCGCTTACAAAAGATGACCTGCGGAAAGAGTGTAGCGCAGGCAAAATAATCTGGCATGAAATACAGGAATGTCAGAAGTACATTTTCTCTGATATTAGTTCAGGGAAGTTGCAGGACAAGCTAGAAGATCTGTTGGTACGAAATGAATCGGAGAAAGATAAAGGTCCAGACTCCAGAGAGAGCACGGGCTTACCCAATAGACAAGACGTAATACAAAAGGATACCGCTTTCGAATATGGTTGTTTTAATCTGCCTCCGGCTTTGGTTGTATCTGCAAGAGTCAGGAGCTGCCTGAATAGACTTAAAGTGGTTACTTGGGACCAATTGGCTTGCTTGTCAGAGCAGGCAGTTATGGAGACACCCAATGCCGGTCGTAGAACTTGGCAGGAGGTACAATCGTTTCAGGTGAAATATCGTCATGCCATACAGAATCAGAAGGTAGTGGAGGATACTAGCGAGACCGGTTGTAATAGTCCCTGTAATGAAAACGTAACAAGCGTCAATGGGCTCACAGACGAGGGCTCTTTTGAGGAGTATTTTAAAAAACGTCTGTGCGCATTCATGACCATACGGAATACAGATATTATCGCCCTAACGTGGGGACTTGAAAGTGGTGAACGGGCAACGTTGCAGGAAATAGGTGAAGAAATTGGATTAACACGTGAACGGGTACGGCAAATAATTGTTCGGGCAGAGGCCCTAATAAAAAAATACATAAAGATGGATGCCTTTGCCGAATTGGTATCCCTTGTAGAAGTCTTGGTCAATGAAGCCGGGGGACTATTGAGAATAGACACACTTGCTGCAAATCTACAGATGAAAACACGTTGGAAAACTCCCCCAAAACATTTGCCGCTCTACAAATTGCTTTCCTTGGATAAAAAATGGATTGTAGATATTGAAAACGGGCATGTGCGATTACGGAATGCGCCCTGCGTTAAATGCAGTGATGTCAGGCGATATCTACAGGATCTTTTTAACAATGAAACACACGCAATACATGCGCAAGACGCGGGCTGTCGTGTCGCAAACTTTTGTCGTGACACCTGCAAGCGCGATTTGCTTGTACCACAACATTTTGGCCCAGATATCGTAAAATTGTGGGCAGGGAGATGCAAGAATATTCGTGTATATAACGACGAACTGCTTGATAGCCATTATTGGACATTACGCCACGAAAGAAAAATAGTTAAAGTTGTTCACGCTGCACTTGCTGAAATTGGAACTCCGACCTATTACAAGGATCTTGCTGAATTTATACGAACACATAATGATAACCATCAGGACATATCCGACAAAAATATTCACGCATGTTTGACGAGCCATCCGAAGATGTTTAAAATCGCACAGCGAGGCACCTACGCCTTAATCCACTGGAAAACAAAAGCTTATTTAAGCCACGGTGATGCCATCATTCGTCTTTTACAGGAAAAAGGGCCTCTGACAGTCGGTCAGATTACAGGCATTTTAACGCGTGAAGAAGAATTCAAAGCTGCCAATATCATAGCCGCCCTTACCATGCATCCGGCATTTCAAAAACTTGCTGATGGACGATACGACCTGTCCAATAAGGATGCAAATCGCGACCAATCATTTATTGTTGAAACGGAAGAAGAGAATAAAACCTTTACACTTACAGTTGATAGCGAAACCATTCAGTGGGAGAAAGAATCAACAGATAACGAACAACCAAATGATTTCAGTTTTCTTTTTGAAGAGGAGCAATAATACCAAAGGAATAAAAAAGTGTTGAGGTTTATTGTGGATGAGCATAAACCATTATAATGGCTTTAGAATAATAACGATCACGTGTTCTACTTGTGTAGCGGACACGCCAAGGAAAGTATATGGACATCGGAGGAGGATTATTTTTTCCTGATGTTAAAGTCGGTTAAAGACTGGATTGAAGGGTGGCGCAGGAGATACTTTAGAAATGCAAATGGTAGTTCTAATGGTATGCATGTGCCGACAAAATCCGATCCTTCAACGGATAAGAAAAACAATTCTCTGGCTAAGTGTTCCGTACATAAGGAGGGAGCGACCGATTCAGAACAAGGAACAACTTTAAATCCAACCACTGACACCGTTGGGGAAGATCAGGCATCAGTATGCGAGACAGGGCATGATGAGCACTGGCACGTGCAGGGCAGAGTGGAAGCAAGTACCATCAACGCCGCTGCCGCAGGTGCGGCGAAAGTATGTGAAGATGAACCGGTTGTCTTTACAGGTTCTGTGTTGTACTGCAATAACTCGGGAGCCGACGGCAGAGGGAGGGCAATTAATCCAAGGCGATTCCTGGTTCTGAAGGGCTCAAAAGGACGCAAACAGCCGGTGGTGTCGTGCCCGGAACACATCCTAAGAAAACGCAACGAATTAATAAGCCTCGGTGTATTGAAGGAACAGGAAGAGGACGTCGTGTTTCTCACGGACTATGAGTTTTCTTCATCTTCTGCCGCGGCATGCGTTTTATGTGGTGCGTCCATAAATGGAAGGACCGCTTGGCAGGCGGAACGTACGGGGGACAATAACCCAGAGCTTAATGATATAGGTTCCGATATTGACCGGGACCCTGATGTCGGAGGGAAACTTGGTATATTCGATGTGACGCGGGACCACGATATTTTCTTTTTTGAAATGGACGGCATAGTGCATGCGAAGGGGCGCATATTCCCAAATCGTTCTTTTGAGGTGATGGCAGGATCCATTGGACGTTCCACAATGACGCAGGCATGCCATAAAAGCATCACAGAGCAGCATACTTTACTCATCACAAAAGGCATCGCGGAAGTGCATGATAACCAACTGGTCTTCCGCACACATTTCGTGTTCAATTCACCTTTGGATGCTGCATGCATACTCAGCGGCATGCCTGTAAATGGATGGAAGACCTGGAAAAACAGAAAGGGTGAAACGCTGGGAAGCCTTTATGGCAACAGCGAAGAGACCAAAAACAAAACCACCGCCGTGAAAATTCCAGGCGATATGTATGAACCCTGTAACACTTGTGAAAATGCCATGGCGTTTCTCGAAGCCCTGCCCAAGCAGCAGCATAAGCCAAAAATTCATCTGACCGATGCCGGCTATTACTTGACGGAGCATTGCGGCCGTACCTGTACAAAACTGACTGATATACGAAGAACATTCCCAAAGGAACTGCTTCATTCATTAATTAAGGATAGTGAAACCGTAAAGGCTGACAGGGAGATGCTTTATACTGCTGCCTATTGGGACCTGTATCTTGGAAATGTTCTACGAAAGGCAATTATTGCAGCTATGGAGGAAATCGGCACGCCGATTCATTATGGCGATCTTGCAATTTTTATTCAGAAACGAAACAAGAATTATCATGACATTCTACCGCATAAAGTTAACTATGTACTAAGTCATTCTCCCGATATTTTTCAAAGAATAAAACCCGCAACATATGTACGAACTTCTACGATATATAAAAATTCAATCTCAGGCATATTAACCCATGAAGAAAAAGATAATGTCGAATTGTTAAGGAAGAATACTCAGGAACAAAAACAAAGAAGCAGCATGGTTATATATTTAGATGGAGAGCAATATATATATGATAATGCAATCCAGAATGATATTGATATACAAGGCAAACCTGTAGATTTTAGTGATATTATCGGCCAAAAGAATATCATTATCGATGACGATAGTAACATGTATAAAATTACATAAATTAATACAGAAGAAATTATCGGGGACCTTTTCTGATGGCGCGTAAAGTATTTTGGTGTACAAAATGCAACGTCCCACTTTTTCAATCTCTTTGTGAACTGTGTGGTACTAGCAGCAAAAAATATATGTCTTGCGACTTAACACCAGTATTCAAAGAAGAAATGTCATTGTTGCGCAAGCAATTTGACTTCATACAATTACCAAAAAAATCTACAGATTTCTATTTATGGAAAAATAACTCATCTTATTTTCGATTAGGCTATAAAGTGGCGACGCTATCTTTTAAAGACAAACAAAAGCCTGGCCTCATTAAATATAATATTAATAATAAAATCTATATGAATTATAACATTAACAAATTTAACATATTAACAATGTTAAAGGCAAATAAATCTTTTTTGAATAAAAAGGAATATAAAGCGCAACAATTTATTATTAAATCGCTTTCAGATTTTCCTGAGCATAAGCCTATAGTATCTTTTAGTGGAGGAAAGGATTCAACTGTTATATCAACTCTTGTTCAAAAAACTGTTGGAGTATCGGGGGCGCTTCATGTATTTTTGGATACTACTCTTGAATCTAACGATACTTATAAATACATTTACGAATTTACAAATAGTTATCCGAAAGTTCCTATAATGATTGTCAAACCAAGCGTAAATTTTTTTGAAATGTGTAATGTTATTGGTCCTCCAAGTCGACTTCATCGCTGGTGTTGTACATCACATAAGGCTGCGCCAATGGGAACTTTTATAAGTCTGGTTACAAATAAAGGAGGAATCTTGAATTTTGATGGCATTAGAGCAGCAGAATCAATTCAAAGAGCAAAGAGACCGCAGACAACTATGTCTCATACAAAAATTGCGCAACAAATTTCTGCGAGTATAATTTATGATTGGAGCGATTTGGAAGTATGGGCATATATCCTTAAAGAGGGCCTGTTGTTTAATTATGCTTATAGGCGGGGGTTTAACCGAGTCGGCTGTATATATTGCCCATATACAGCTGGTTGGGCAGAATACCTTAATGGCATTGCATATAAAAGTCAACACAACAAATGGAAAAAGGTACTGTACGATTGTGCTGTTAAAGCAAATCTTAATAACCCAAAAGAGTTTTCAATTAGTACTTGGAAAGGGAGATCAAAGGGCAAAGAGTTTGATAAATCTTCACTCATAGTAAATCGCCAAAATTGTTTATTAGACGATGATACTTTTGTTTATAGTATACCGCACGAAAAGATGAGCGAGTTTTCATCGTATATCGCACCTCTTGGGAAGATACACTATATTAGTGGAGATAAGAATATAAAAAATTATTTGATGGTAAAAAGATCAAATAATTTGTACATAGCGAAAATTACAATTGATCAAATAAATAATACAGTACGTGTTTCATATAATAAACTAAAGGGAAAATTCCTGTTACAGAAACGTTTTGAAAGGCAGATAAGAAAACTTCAAAGTTGTACTCATTGTGGTGCATGTGCAGCTTTATGCGCAGAAAATGCTATTAGAATCACCAACAAGTTTTTTATAGATTCAGACAAGTGTGTATCGTGCATGCGTTGCATTTCAAAAGATTGTGTAATTGTAAAAGCACTTGGAAGCTAAGGATTTATAACACACATGCCAAATTCTGTACCAGGTTGGTTTGGATTCGAAAGATCTTGGCTGGCCCGCTTACTTTCTGTGATTGAAAAACACCCAAGTGTATTCAATCGTAAAGAAGTTGAAATGTCAGAACAATTGTTAGGACTTGGTAATCAACAGGTTTATGCATTGGCTTATTGGGCAAACACACTGAAATTATGTGCAACGAAAGAGGGTATGTCAGCTCTAACGCCAAGAGGTTTTCTAATCAGAAACTTCGATGCGTATTTCGAGGAAAAAATAACTTGGCTTGCCATACATTATTGGTTGTCAATGGACTATAAAGGCGCTTTCTCGTATTGTATTGCAACAAACTTAATGCCAAATAGATTTTCCAGAGATGATCTTATTAAAAAATTAAATGAACTATATCCAGGTAAAAGCGCTAGCACGTACTTCAACCATAGTCGTGTGTTTTATGCAGTCTCAAAAAACTCACCTATTAGTAGTTTATTAAAGATATTTACAATAGATGACAATTATGTTAGCTTCAATGAGCCAGATATAGATGATTCTTTCTATCCTATACTCTGTTATGCGGTTGTTAATTGGGCATCAAGTATGAAACGGAAAACAATCGCAATTGAGGAAACACTTCAACCTTATGGACCTGCCAAACAGTTTGCCTTAGGTCACAGGTCAATAATAGAAGTTTTGCAAAAAATTCACGATCGGTATTTAAAAAAAGTACTGTGGGTAAGTCAAACTGCCGGGTTAAACTCGGTAGGATTTAGTGATACATATTTGGAGCACCCTCTTTCGTTACTTCGTGCAGCATATTTGGAGCGTCTTGAGGGTCTATTGCCGCTAGAAGCTTTGAAGGAAGGTTTAGCGGCGGAACATCGGGGAGATCACTGAATTTATGGAACAACTACTGTTTTGTCTCAAAGAACATGTAATGGCCATCCATCAACAGTCACGGCGCTATCCTACGATATTAATAATCGAACGGGAAGTCCTTCCCCTGAATGATATTTTTTTGAAGGAAGTGGCTTCAGTGTGTGGGCTGTTTTATGTTGATGTGAATGTAGCTTTTGAAAGTGGTGATCGTTTTTTCCGGCCCGGCATTCTAAGTCGCGGTATCTTTTTACGTTGGCTGAAACAGGAAGCGCAATCTGGGGGAGGGATTGTGGTCGGGCATGCGGATTTAGCCTTGGACCCGATTCCGGAATCTGACCGCCGGGCTTTTTTCAAAGAATTTTTATATACGGAGTGCAATGCTAGTGACGATTCGACGCGACGCCTGCCAATATTACTGCCGACCCGTCTTGCGGACCGAGTTATGTTGCCCTCCAAGGATGAAGGTCAGGGGTACATAATAGACTTGTCTGATATTGTAGAAGGAAGGAACCCATGAAGACATTAACTGAACTGGTAAAACTATCCCCAGGATTTAATACCGCGGTTTCTCTGCAAACTGACTTAAAAAATGATGACAAAGTGAGTGCTTATATTCCTACGGATATGGCGGGAGAAGTGCTGTTTCAAGTGCCGGACAGTTTACACACCTTGTCAGCAGCGCGTAGTCGTATGTTGATGGGCACCTACGGTACGGGTAAAAGTCACCTTGCTTTGGTTCTGGCACGTTTGTATCGCGACGGCGTAAAGGCGCCTGCATTGGGGCCGGTTCTGGAAAAGGCACGTTCAAGCTGGCCCGGCCGCGTGGCAGCGCTTGAAAAGGAACGCAATGCCATATCAAAACCCTTTCTCCTGGTGCTGCTTATGGGGGCGGAGTGGGGTTCCTTCAACGATACACTGCTTCATGGCCTTGATGAGGCGCTTCGTGCGGAAGGGCTTGAGCAATTTATGCCTAGGACGGTATTCAAGGCTTCAGTAGAGCGCATTAAGGAATTAAAGAAAGACCATCAGGAAGCCTATGCCCGATTCGAAGAAAAAGTTCAGGATTACGGCTACCCAAGCATGGACGCTTTGTCAGGTCACCTCGAGCAGCATAGTAAACAGGCTTATGATCAGTTTCTTAAATTGCATCGCGCCGCTCTTGCAGGCGCCAGGTTTTTTCCCCATGACTTGGTTTCACCAGGAGAAGTATACTCGACGGTCGCCAAAGAGCTGATTGCGGAAAACGAATATGCCGGTATCATCGTGATCTGGGATGAATTTGGCCGCTATCTGGAAGGGGTGGTGGAAGACCCGACGGGGCCGGAAGGACAGAGCATACAGTCCTTCGCGGAATGCTGCAACAGCAGTAAGGAGAATCAACTGCACCTTTATCTTATCTGTCATCGTTCATTAAGGGAGTATGTGCAGGTCAGCAACATGCTGCGCATGAGCGGCAGAACGGAAACGCAGGAGAGGGAATGGGAGCGGATTGCAGGCCGTTTTAAAGAATTCAATATGCACACCTCAGATAAGGAGGTGTTCAAACTAATAGACCAGATACTGGTCCAGGAAAAAGAGTCTGCAACGTGGCGCAAGTTCATGGATGCCTGGCGCGATTATCATGATGAATGGACGCAGACGGCGGTGCAATTGCGATTGTTTCCTGAATTGACCCGCGAAGAGATACATAGCCACATTACGCTGGGTTCTTTTCCATTACATCCCATGGCGGCCTTCTGTCTTCCGCGTATCAGCTGGAAAGTGGCCCAGAATGAGCGCACCATGTTTAAGTTTCTTTCCGACAGCGGGCATGACACCTTGGGGCCCTATATTTCCAATACTCCCGTTGTACCCGACAAAGCCCCGCCGGCATTCACCGCGGACCAGCTTTGGGTATTTTTTGAGCACTCCGTACAGGTGGACACAAAGCAAAAATCTATTTATCGGAAATACGAACAGGCAAATGCCCAAGTGGGCGCCGATGACGAACTGGGAAAACGTATCCTGCGAACAGTCGCCTTGTTGTCCGTAATTGCTACTGAAATTGCCCCCCTTCGAGAAGATGTGATTGCTTTCTGCCTTGGAATGAAACAATCGCAAATGAAGGAACTGCGTGATAAACTAAAATCGTTATGCAACAAGGAAGGTGGGCACGAACGGGTGTTGGTTCAGGCGATGGCGGATGGCGCCTATCGCTTCACGGGCGCGGGACCGGAACTCCTCGAGCAAAAGATCGAAGAGCAGATTAAGGAGCGACAAAAAGTAGTACATCCTGCGGAATATTTGCAGGAACTTTCGGGTAAATTGGAACTCTCGACAGAAATATTGGCCACCGGATACTCCGACGACTTTCTTTTAACACGCAAATTTACATTGCTCTTTACGGATGTAAGCGGATTGATGCCGCTGGAAAAATGGACCACAAAACTGGATGGACCTCCGTTTCTTGATGGTTATGCGCTGGTGGTATTGTGCGACAGTGGGGAGGAATTGCGCAAAGCGCAGGACTTGTGCGGTAAAACAGTGAAACACCCCCGCATTATGGTAGCTATACCCCGGGACTGTAACACGCAACTCAGTCAGTTATTACGCCGCCATGAGGCCCTTGCCTCCCTGGCCAAGACACAAGCCCACTTGTATGGGGAAGGCGCTGATCTTCACGATGAATGGGCGGCGCAACAACAGGATATGGTAGAGGCCATAGCCTCTATTACCAGACCGTTGCTGGACCCGGAGAAACGCTTGCTTCAGTGGTACTGTAATGGCGAGGAATTGACCGGCATCAGTACACGGGGACGGCTGAGTCAAGCGGCCTCGGACGTTATGCGTAACGCTTTTCCCGAGACACCCCGCATTTCACATGATCGCCTGACAAGTGAAACTGGAACGGACAATTTTGCCAATGTCCGACGAAGCATTTTAGACAAGGTGTTCATGATGAACGGCCCTCAGTTACTCGGGCAGGAAACTTCAAGTCAACACAAAACTGTCATTGCCGCAGTGTATAGAAATCAAGGCATTCTGTCCAGTGGCGCCAAGGGTTATATCATGACGACACCTGACGCCAAAAAATATGAGGCCATGCACAAGGTTTGGAAGTCCATAAACGCCTTTGTGAAAGCATGTAGTAAAGAAGGAGACAAGGGACTACCTTTGGTGGAATTGACTGCAACATTGCGTATGCCGCCCTTCGGAATACGCCCACGACTGTTATCGCTGATTATCGGGGCTGCCTTTAGAGAACATGTATTACGCGGTTCTTTGTCATTGAGAGAAAAAAACCGACCGGCTGTTCCTATTTCGGGCCTGCTATTGGATAAAGCTATTGTTGACCCCGAGGCGTTTCATCTAGTCTTTGCGACAATTAGTGAGAAACATACCGCAATTATGAAAGGCATAGCGGAAGCTTTTGAGATTTCTTATGCTACGGAAAATGAACTCGGTATGGTGACAACCATTCAGGATACCATTGGGCTGTGGTGGCGTGGTTTGCCTATCTTTTCTCGCAAGACACAAAAACTTCAGGGCATACATATAGCCCTCAGAAATAAAATTATCGAACCCCTCGCGGATGATTCCACGGATGCGCGCAAAGTCATTCTTGATGAATTGCCGCTGATATTTGGCGATAATATGCCGCCTTCCGAAGGCATACGCGATATGTTTATGGCAATGAAAACCGCGTTGGACAAAGCATTGGGCATGGTGCTTGTGCCCGAGATCATCCGTACCATTCAGCAAGTTATGGAAGGAAAGAACACCGATGAACTCAACCTTGACAGCCTGCGAATTTGGCACTATACTCTGGATGAATATCATCGCTCCTTGCGACCTGCAGGCGACCCCACCATATTGATGAAAAAGGCCGCTTCGTTGACCGGGGAACGTACAAAGGATGCACAAATATTACGGGAACTCGCCGAAGAGATTACTGGCACTCCGCTGGAAAATTGGCAGGATGATACAATAACCCGGTTTCAGGGCCGTTTAGAGAGCGCAAAACGCAGTATCGAAATAACGCCGATTTCTCCGCCAATGGCACAGGAGACACCAGGGGTTAATCTCCCCCCCCCACTTCCGCCGGATGTAACACGGATTGTCATAACAGATGAAAAAGGGATTTACAGTCGTGACTTTGTCTCTGTGAACAATATAAGTCAAATGGGCGAAACCATGCGAAATCTGATTCATAATTCCATTAGTGGGATAGGCAGTTCCTTGCAGTCCGGGGAGTGTGAAACCATATTGGTTGAGGTCATAAGGGAGTATCTCAAATGAGCGTTACGCTTTATCTGGATCCCTATAACATGATGAAAGATAAAGGTATTATTCATGTGTCCTCTGAGAATGAATACAGGGTTGCGTGGAAAAAAATAGAGGCGAATCTGGAAAGCGATACGCATATAAAAGTGGCGGTTCACAATAAAGTCATGTTGAAATGGTTTGATAGTTTTAGCAATATAAAAACGGTCGCTGTAAAGTCACTTGAACCTTGTTTTGAACTCGCATACAGTTTGGATACAAAAGTGCAGGAACTGCCCCAGCTGCTTCGTGAAGAGCCGGAAATCATCGTGCAGATGGGCCTGATTGAAAAGGCAAAGGAGTTGCCCCGCAAAAAAGATCAGGATGCCTCTTCCTGGGTGTGTGAGCATACGCTTGGACAGATATGGACCTTACCGTATCTGAGCGATTTAAATCATTTGAATCAACTATTGAAGGAAAGTCTTCTTGATAATGATTGGATTAACAGTATACCCACGCTTCTGGCATTGCGGGGCCAGTGCGTGGAATCATGGCAACGCGAGGGAGCTTATGCGCCCGTGGTGCACTGGTTGTTCGATGGGGATTCTAAAGAACGCGCTACCGCCCTCGTCTTGTATGCCGCTATTCACAATTATCCCCCTAAGATTCAGGCGGATGCGTTAAACCCAGACGGGTATTTGTCTGCGCTAGCTTCATTGGCAGAAAAGGATTCCCTCGCGCCGAATATAAACCCGGTGCTCTCTGAGGACGTTTCTTGTTCCTATGCATTTTCAAAAGTAGTGAAGAATTATCTGGAGTCCTTGGCGCGACAGGAAGACCGATTTAACAAGATATTGACTGTTGCGGGTGGTTTTCTGAAAGAAGAATGCGACATTCTGGAAAGACTTCTACAGGAACAACCACCTGAAAAAGCCGACGAATATAATACTGTCGTTTCACGAATCAGGGTGCGGTTTTCCCAAACCAAACCTGGAATGCGCCTGATTACATTTTCAGAAAAAGTGAAGCCGGTTGACCAGCCCGAGCAGTTTGACCCCTCCTGCGATTGGGAGGTAATGAGCCGTTGGCTCAGAGACCAGTACTTTCCTTACTATGAATGGTGTCGCATGTCCGGGTGTATTGAAAATACAAAATCTTATGTGGAATCTTTTGAAGAATGGCTTGTAAATAATTACGATCATCTTACCCGGGGAAATGCCTATCAGCCCGCCTTAATCCACGGGGAAATTAAAAGATTACTTGGCAAAGGTCCCGTCTTGTTTGTTGTCTTCGACGGTTTGTCTTGGATGAATAGCGTTAGCTGGCGGAAGGCAATGGAAAACAATAAGATAAAAGCACAGCGTTCCATGGCCATAACCACACTCCCTACAATTACACCGTTGGCAAAACCTTCGCTTGCCCGTGGACAGTTACCAGGCCAATTCGACAGAAAAGAACCTTCCACACATTATTATGCACAGCAATTATCGGAAGGCCTTGGTGTCTCTATGAGTGAAATTGCCTATGCGTTACACACGGAAATGAACATGCAAGAATTGGTGCAGAAAGACAAACGTGTTTATCTTTATTTGTATAACGAAATTGATGAACAACTACACAAGTCGTATGCATCAGAAAAGCGGCAGACAACCATTATCAAACGCCTCAATGAAGTAGCGGAGGATTTATCTGCGGCTAGAACAGAGTATTTTAATCGTTATCACCAGGACTTGGCCATTGTAACGGCCTCAGACCATGGATATACCGAATTGCCCGCTCATGACGGAATACGAATAGAGATAGAGGGGATAGACCCTACAGCGGTAGTAAAAGGCAACCGTTTGTTGTGGATAAAGGGAAGACCTGTACTTGACGCGCCGGCACAATGTTGGACAATAGACCAAAGTTTCCTGTTTGGGGCGGATGATATCTTTTATGTTGCAAAGGGATATGGATACTTTGGTTCAAGGCCTCACGGGGCAACCCACGGTGGGCTGACGCCACAAGAGGTGATAGTGCCTACTCTTGTATTTGACCCTGCTTTGGAAGTGCGATTCTCACCCCTTAAAATTTCCTTAACAGGTGAAGTAAGACGGGGAAGAAAAACAAACGAGATAACAGTAAGGTTAGTAAACGAAAATACCTGGCCAGTGGAATTGCTTGAAGTTGGGTGTCGCCTGACAGAGATTGAATTTTCGCCTGGTATGGTCCTTAATCCTGGCGATGAAGCAACCATTATTGGACATGTTGATGCAAGTATGCTTCGTGACACTGTATTTTACTTCACTGGAAGCATTAGGACACGAATGTGTGAAGAAGAACATAAGAATGTTTTCGACCTGCGATTAACCACTACGGGGGCAGCAGTGGTGGATGCAGGTTTTGAAGAAGATTTTGATGTATGAAAAAAAATGAAGATTGGAACAAACTTGTATTTACAAATATGTTCGCAACTTCCCAAATACCGAAACTTATTTTACCTATTATGAAGGCTGATTAATATGAGTGATACGATGTTGGACAAGTTGATTGCGGAGCAGTTTTCGGATGTTTCCGTGGATAAGCGCCTTTCCCGAAAGGTGGGGGGTGCGGACAGGGCCATCCCGGACTTTGTGTCAGACTGGCTTGTCGCCCGTTATACACAAAATGGAAACTTGGATGAAGGGCGCATAGAGGCGTTTCTTGCACATCATCTTCCTGATAAGAGCCAGAAAGAGTCCGTTCTTTATGACCTGCAAAAGGGGGCTACTCGAAAGATTCTGGATGCATACAAGGTACGCGTGGATGTAGAGCATGACATGCTTTCACTGGAAATCCCCTGTCTCGATAAGAGCAATGCAACCATTGCAAACAGCATTGTAGATGAGCATCCCATGTTGTTGTATGGAAATGTATGGGGGAGCGGCACACTGGTAAAACAACCGGATACCAAGGACCCTGATAAGTTTCGTGTGCACATGATTGATTTTAAACCAATGCAGACAAGTCGCATAGACTTGGATTATTATTTTCGGTCGCGCCGCGAGTTTACACTGCGCCAATGGCGGGAAATACTGGTGCGTTCCATGGGATATAACCCGGAATTTTATACCCAGGAACAACAAATGCTGTTGTTGACCAGGTTATGCCCCATGGTTCATCCGCGTGTAAACTTGATCGAACTTGCACCTAAGGGAACTGGAAAATCCTACATTTATTCACGGCTGTCACGTTATGGGTGGCTAATTAGCGGTGGTATCGTGACACGTGCCCAGCTATTTTATAATATGCAATCGAGAAGTGCAGGGGTAATTACACGGTATGATGCAGTCATTCTTGACGAGGTGCAAACCATAAAACTAGGGAATGAAAATGAGATTATCGGCGCGCTGAAGGGCTATCTCGAACAAGGGGAATTCCGGGTAATGGGATACAAAGGAACTGCGGATGCGGGGTTTGTTATTCTGGCAAATATTCCGATCGTGGACAGTAAACCCAGCCAAGAGGAATTATTTTCTGGAAACATGCCTTTATGGTTGCAGGGCGTCAATGCCACAGCCTTGCTGGACCGTTTTCATGGCCTTATTCCAGGTTGGGAGCTACCGAAAATAGATAAAGAATCCCTGTGCGACGGGCTAGCCCTTAAAGCGGATTATCTGGGAGAGATATTGCATGCCTTAAAAAATTGCGGCACCCACCTGCAATGGGTACGAGACCATACGAGGACTGCTGGCGGCATTCGGGACATTACGGCAGTTGAACGTCTGGCGGCAGCCTACTTGAAATTACTGTTTCCTGACCTGACTTCTGTTCCTATGGAATTGTTTGAAGAACATTGCCTGATTCCGGCAAAGCAGCTGCGCCAGAGGATTCGAACTCAATTAGCCATAATGGATAAGGAATATAGTCCGGAACTAGCGGAAATCGAATTGCATGTCTGATATGCAACGGATACCTAAAAAGAAAAGGGATTCGAAGTCTTCCTTTCGTAAAGCGAGCACGGTTAATCTGCGGATGAAGGGTGTGAAAACCGGGGTGCCCAAACCTTTAGTTTATCTGGACCATAGTGCCACTTCCCCATTGCGAGAAGAAGTCCTTGAGGCGATGGTTCCGTTTCTGCGCGAATATCAAGGCAATCCCAATTCCAAGCATATAAGCGGTCGTAAAGCCCGTGAAGCGGTCGAGGCAGCTCGTGAAAGCGTTGCCTTACTAATAGGGTCTAAAAGCGAACAAATCATTTTTACCTCCGGTGGTACTGAGTCAAATAATATGGTTATTAGAGGGTGCTTAGTACCTACAACGCATCGTAACCAGCGCATTGTTTTCTCGGCGGTTGAACATCCATCAGTATCCGAGTCGGCAGCAATGTTGGAGAAAGAATTTGGTGTAGATGCTAGGTTGGTAGCGGTTGACGCTGACGGTCGTTTGGACTTTAACGACCTGGAAAAAGCGGTTATACCTGAAACAGGGTTAGTTTCTGTAATGTATGTCAACAATGAAACAGGGACGCTTCAGCCAATATCCGAGATATCCGAACTTTGTCGGAAAAGGGGAGTACCTCTTCATACCGATGCGGTTCAGGCAGCCGGAGTTGTTCCCTTAGACGTTAATCAGCCCAAGGTGGAATATATGACCCTGTCTGCCCACAAATTGGGTGGTCCAAAAGGCATAGGGGCGTGTTATTTTCGCAATCTTAACTCGCTGCAGCCTTTGCTTTACGGCGGCGGACAAGAACGCGGCCATCGTTCGGGAACGGAGAACGTTCCTGCGATAGTAGGGTTTGGTAAGGTATGCGAGATTGTACGCTCGGAATTGGAGACCGCGAAGGGAGAGATGCAAAAAAAACTCCTGTATCTCGAAAAACTTATTATAGAGTGCTTTCCTGATGCAAAAATTAACGGTTCGAGAAATTTTCGTGCACCACATATCTTAAATGTATCATTTCCGTCTGTTCGTGGTGCTTCCGTATCGGCCTTGTTGGATGAGGAAGGTATTTGTGTCTCCAGTGGAGCCGCCTGCTCCAGTGGGTCAATACAACCTTCCCATGTACTGCTCGGCATGGGCTACACGAAAGAAGAAGCTTTCGGAGGGGTGCGTTTCAGCTTGGGCGGGACGACTACTAATACCGATATTGAATATACGGTAGATGTACTCAAGCGTTCACTGAACACAATGCAACAAGGAAACAGCCGGAATTCTCTTAAATAGAATTGATGAGTGCGTGTGCAGAGAGTTCCGTTGATGATTTATGCAGTTAATCAGGGTTAATACATCGTCTCCGCTAGGGTTATTGATTGTTTTAATTTTGTCTTCGTGATAGATTCAATGGGTTGTCTATTCTCACCCTGTCATTAATTTGAGCTATAGCATGCTGTAGCGTGTTTACGATTTTTTGAAACAACGCGGTCGATAAGTTCTTTGGAAAAATACGTGTTGCGATACGTTTCCCTGTGCCATCAGTAAGTGTAACCTTTTTCGATTCAGGGATGGTCTTTAAATTCCATGGCGTTGGTGATAGTTGTCCTGCCGGAAAGTGGACTACGACCTTTTCCGTCCCTTGTTGTTGTGAAGCATACTCCGCAAGCACAGTCAAATCATTCAACGCTCTCGCCAATAAGTCCCCCTTTGTGCCGGCACGCATTGTTGCTTGTGACAACATGTCTATACCAAGTATTTTGAAGCCTTGTTCATCCAGTAAAGATAACGTCATATCCCCTGTTATGGCAGCCTTAAACCTCATTTGAAATACTCCAATCATTTGGGCATGTGGCTGAAATGTTGTTCTTCTTTTCGGAAATGTTCATGGCGCCGCCGTTCGCGCATCTTTTCGCGCCACCAGGTTCAGCCAGGTGATGTGTCTGCCGAGGCTGTCGCTGGCGACGGTGCATTCGGTTACCGTAAAACCCGCTGTAGAGCATGCATTATACCATGCGTCTTGGTCCCACGGTAGGAAATAACGGCCTTCCGGGTCAACTCCGGTGTTGTCCACATCGGTTCTGGACAGGGGAACGGAGATGACGAGGGGCGCGCCGGGCATCAGTACGCGTCCCGTTTCCCTTAAAACCGGGCACACCGCTGAAGATTCCAAATGCATTAAGGCGGCGAAGCTGAAGACGGCCCCGAAAATGGCGTCGGGAAAGGGCAGGGGATGTCGCAGGTCCGCACAGAGGATGCGGCCCTGCAGGTCGGGATGCAGTGCCCGGGATCGGGCGGCCATGGCGCGGGCGCCTTCGATGCCCATCCAGTCGTAGCCTCGCGCAACGAGAAAGGCGCCGTCCCGCCCGGAGCCGGAGCCCAGTTCCACGATCCGCTCCTGTTTGGGTAACAAGGAAAGCAGCAGCGCGTGCAGGTCGGCCAGTGGCGCCGCTTCATACCGCGCACACAGGGCGACGGCGTTGTTTTCGTAGTACTGCAGGGTGTTTTTCAAAGTAATCTTCCATGCATTCCAAGGCAGGCGTTGCTTATTACGGGTATGAATCAAATTGACGAAGCAAAAAAAAGAAACTGTAACTGGCGCGCAACAAACCCTACGAAATGGGGAACGGCAGTAAACTGCGCCGGTTTGAACTTGTGCTGTCCGTGCATAGTTGATCTCTTGTTGCCGTTTTCCTTTGTAAAGTCAGGGATGGACTACAAAATAACCACTACCAGCGAAGCATTTATGCATTCGCCAGTATGGTCCATTTCGCGGGTTACTTTACCATAAAAAACGAACCCGCCTGGTAGATAAGCACGGCCAGTGTGAACGCGAGCCCCGTGGAATAGAGGGTGGCAAAGGCGGCCCATTTCCAGGAGCCGCTTTCACGCCGGATGACCGCGACGGTGACCAGGCACGGCGCGTAGAGCATGACGAACACCATGAGCGCGAAGGCGCGCAGCGGGTTCCAGTCCGGCAGCGCCGCCAGGGTCGCCGAGAGCGACTGGTGTTCCTCCTCCGCCGCCTGTTCCAGGGCGTAGGCGGTGCCCAGGGCGCCCACCACCACTTCCTTGGCGGCGAAGCCGCCGATGAGGGCGATATTGGTGCGCCAGTCGAATCCCGCTGCGCGGGTAACCGGTTCGAGGGCGAGGCCGGCGCGCCCGGCGATACTGTGGGCAAGCCGCTCGTGAGGGGGGGCGCCTTCGGGCGGCCTTGGAAAGTACATGATTGCCCAGAGCACAATGTTGATGGCCAGGATGATGGTGCCCGCTTTTTTGATATACAGCCAGGTGCGTTCCCAGGTGTGGCGCAGCACGCTGCGGAAAACGGGAACATGATAGGGGGGCAGTTCCATGACGAAGGGGGTCTGTTCGCCGCGCACCACGGTCCGGCGCAGCACCCAGGCCGCACACAGCGCTGTCGCCCAGGAGAGCGCCCAGAGCGTCATCATGACCAGGGTGCGGTTGCCGGGGAAAAAGGCGGCGATTAGCATGGCGTAGACGGGCATTTTCGCGCCGCAGTTCATGAAGGGCGTCACCAGCATGGTGACGAGCCGGTCCTTGTCCTCGCGCATGGTGCGGGTGGACATGATGCCCGGCACGGCGCATCCCCCGGCGCCGAGGCCGCCCGCCACGATAAAGGCGAGGATGCTCTTGCCCTGCAGCCCGAACACGCGCAGGGGGCGGTCCAGGATGAAGGCGACGCGCGCGATGTAGCCACTGTCCTCCAGGGCGGCCACGAAGAGGAACATGAAGAAAATAAGCGGCACAAAACTCATGACGCCGCCCACACCGCCAATGATGCCCGCATCCAGCAGGGAGTGCAACATGGGTGCGTGGGTTTCCAGGGGCGTGAGCATCCCGGACAGAAAGTCAAAAAGGAGGGAGACCAGGCTGGTGGGGCTTTGAAAGCCGCCGGGCCAGGGGACCCATGCCCACTCGTCGGATACTTTAAAGACCCAGAAAAACAATGCCGCCACCACCGCCACCAGGATGACCGGGCCGAAAAGCCGGTTGCAGACCACCATGTCAATATGATCGGTCACGTCCCGCCGTGCCTCCGCCGTGAAGGTCACGCACGACTTGACCACGCCGGAAGCGATTCCGTAGCGGTGTTCGGCCATGATCGTGGCGGCGTCGGTATTAAAATGACGCTCCATGCGGGACGCCGCCTTGTCGGCCAGGGCAAGCAGCGGGGCCAGGTCTTCCTTCGCAGCGGCGTGCGCCCCGGCCAGGGCGGCTTCATCCTTTTCAAGCAGCTTCGCGGCCATCCAGCCCGGCGCATATTGCCTCGCCAGGTCCGCATGTCCGCCGATGGCCTCCACAAGCGCGAGAATTTCTTCATCCACGGCATGGCCGTAAGTGACGGGCGCGGGCATGGCGGATATTTTCCCCTCAATGACCGCAACGCACATCTCCCGCAACTCGGGGATGCCCCGGCCGCGGCTGGCCACCGTCGCAATGACGGGAACGCCAAGCAACGCGGACACCTTCGCCGCGTCCACCTTGTATCCGCGCCGTTCCGCCGTGTCCACCATGTTCAGCGCGATGATCATGGGAATGCGCATTTCCATGAGCTGGGTGGTGAGATACAGGTTGCGCTCGAAATTTGACGCATCCACGACATTGACAATCAGTGCGGGCTTACTTTCCACGATGTAATTGCGCGCCACCAGTTCCTCCTGGCTGTAGGCCGTCAGGGAATAGGTGCCCGGCAGGTCCACCACCGTGTAGGATTGTCCGCCATGGCGCATCTGGGCGCATACGAACTCCACCGTGACGCCGGGATAATTGCTGACCTGCTGCACTGCGCCGGTAAGCCGGTTATATACGCTGGTCTTGCCCGCGTTCGGATTGCCCGCTATGACGATTTCACCGGTGTTCATCTACGCAATACTATTTCCCATCCCCCCAAAAAATGCGGGCACCGTGGCCTGCGCTTATCACTCCACCGCATTCAGGATTCTGCGCCGGCAGTTTCCGCAGTGCCGATCGGTTCCACTTCGATAGTGCGCGCTTCGCTGAGCCGTACGGCGAGGCGGTACCCTTTCACGAATATCTGCACCGGGTCTCCCAGGGGGGCGTGGCGTTCCACGCGCAACACGGCCCCTTTCGTAATGCCCATGTCAAGAAGACGGCGCCGCAGGCTCAAGGAAGTCTTGTCCTGTATGCGCACGATACGGGCGACATCGCCCATATCCAGATCGTACAGCGTTGTAGGCACCTTATATTTACTACTCCCGCATATTTTTCAAGGCATGCGTTCCTGGGTTCCGGCGCTGTTCTTATCCGCAGTGTGTTCGGCCGCGCACTGGCCGCGCTCGGATTCCGGCAGGAGGCAAGTATCACAGGTGCAACAGGGTGGTTTCCGGCCGCGAAGCGTCCTCACCAGGTGCACGGTAAATGCCACCGCCGCCACCGCGACGATGCCGCAAATCAGCAATAACTCCATGAACACACCTTTGTAAAACCGTCCTTACGTGCGCTGCTTTTTCTTTGTAGGTTAAATAAGGCTTTCATAAGTTAAGTATACTATACAAAAAGGAAAGAAAGCAACTTCCGGGCCGGAAATGTTCCCGGGGCATTTATGGCGCGGGCGGAGCATCGGCAAAGCGCAGGTTCCCCCGGGGATCCGCCATGAGCCAGCGCAGGAACCAGTCGCCCCGGTTATTGATGACCTTGACCACGACTGCATTCCAGCCGGTCTTCAGGGCGAGGGGGGCATATATGAACCCTCCCGGCGCGCCGAAGTTTTGCCCCGATTCCACGAGTGCGCCGTTAAGATAGGCCTGGGCGAAATTGTCCGCATACACTGCGGCGTGGGTTGTTTGGTCTTCAGGACTGTACACAAAGAAGGCGTTGTAGGCTGCAGCGAGGTCCATCGTTCCCAGAATGGCGTTGTGGTTGAGGAGCCCGTTGCCGTCCGAGGCTGCGGGTCGCCAGGTAATGCCGCCTTCGTAGCGCGCCTCCGGAGCATAGCCGTCTTCCGGCCCCAGGCGTTTATAGAGGTTCGGATTGGCCGCAGCCGGATCGGCCTTAATCCGTGAGGTGTCGATGGGACCTACAGGGAACGGGCCCGCCACCTGCCACTTGGGAACATCACGCCACGCGGAGATCGGATACAGGGGTGCCGCATTCATTTCCGCCATGGGCATGGATTCTTTTTCAAGCCACTGGCCGTCATACCGCACCGCCCAACGGACGGCGGGCGGTGTGGAAACGGCGGATGCAGGCGCGATGAACGGCATCGGAACACGCTGTTCCCGGCCCGGCTCCAGGGAAATCTCAACCGAGTAGATGTCACCGGAGGCTTCAGGGTGGAAAGAGCTTTCACCCGGCAGTGCCCAACCGCATTCGTGCATCGGCCCTACGGACAAACGAACGGTTATCGGTTTCTCAAAAGGATTGGCCATCAGGGCGGCGGCATTTATGCGTACCTCCGGAGTGTTCAGCCCGTTCGGAGTCTCCGCGTCCAGGCGTACTACCCGCCGGTTAATGGCTTCGCGAAAGGAGGCTGGCGCCGTATCCACAGGGAAGAGACTGCCGCCCGGCTCCATAACCGCCATCTGAACACCGCGGCGGTTCACGGTGACATGAGCGAAGGCATGAAACCCGCCGAAGGCACGCACGCCGCTTTCCCGTACCCCGGCGCCTGTTGCATTCATAATAATCAGGGGGTTACCGTCCTGGTACGACGTGCTCAGGTAATGCTCATGCCCGGCGATGGCGGTATAACGCCGGTCGCCCAGGGCAGCGGTGAGCCGTTTCCACTCCCCGGCGAAACGCGGGTCGGCCCACATGGGTTTGTGGAAAAACAAGAAGGTATGACGCACCTGCCCGTGTTCCCGCAGCGCCGCTTCCGCGAAGGCCATCATGGCTTCCCAGACCGGTCCCCGACCGTCAAAACGCTCCTCCTCGGTGTTCAACACCAGAAACAGGCAGTTCCCGTAGAGGAAGAAAAAATAAGTTGCGCCGAAATCCTCCTGCCAGAATTCGTAACAGTGCGTGTTGGCGATGTCATGGTTGCCCGGGATCAGTACCAGCGGGCATTCCAGATTTCCGGCGTGTTCCAAATACTCCGTCCATTCGGCATCCCACTGCGCCCGCTCCTCCATATGCCCGGGAATCTGGTCGCCCGTGGTAATCACAAAATCCGGCGCCAGCAGGTTGATCTCGTTCACTGCCCGGTCGAATATGGGCCATTTGCCTTCCCCGCCGCTGGTCTTGTCGCCCAGGATAGCAAAGGAAAAGGAATCACATTCCTGTTGCCAACCCATCCCAATCACCGGCGCCCGTTCCGGAACGAACGCGGGCGCCGCCGCTTCCGGAAATGCGAAGGACGGGCTGAAGGCCAATGCCGCCAGTAGTATGAGAGACGTCTTCATGACGGACTCCTTGTTTTTTTGAATTACGGGGCTTTACAGGCGGATGCAGGCGCCCTGAAAACAAAAAAGCCCGCAACGCTTTTGTATCCAAGGGTTGCGGACTCTGGTATTTTAAAACTGGTACCGGGGCTGGGGGTCGAACCCAGGACCTCTGGATCCACAATCCAGCGCTCTGACCAACTGAGCTACCCCGGCGCATGGAGTAAAGTATACCTTTTAGCCGCCGCATGTTTCAAGGCGAATTCTTCGGCGGCGGTGTCGTTGCCCTGAGATGTCAGGCCTTGCGCGCGTTGTTTCCGCGGACTGCGGCCCAGGCGAGCGCGGCGGCCAGAATGCCCAGTACCACGATACCGGAAACGGGCATGTTTGTCGCGGCCACCACTTCCAGCACGAACGGTGGGCTTTCGTACAGGCCCTTGCTTTCATCCGTCACGAGAAGCTTGTATTCTCCCGCATCGTCCGGCGTTACGCTGCTGATATGGTATTTCGTGCCGGTCTGTCCGTCCAGCGCAACACCGTCCTTGTACCAGGCAATCGTGACCGTGCCCACCATGTACGACAGGAAGGCGCTGAGGGTAACCGCATCCCCTTCTTTTACTTTCTGGCTGCCGATGATAAGCGCCTGGCCGGAACCGGTGCTTCCCGGATAGACGGCCGGATTCAGAGCATAGGTCACATACGCCTCTGACCCGTATTGGTAGTAGGCTTCGTATTCTTCGCGGTTGGTGGCGCCGTCACCGTCGGCATCGCCGTCGGCGGACAGAAACTCCGGCAGGCGCGTATACTGTTCGAGATGCAGCGTACCCACATATTGCACCTCGTTGATAATGTCCATCAGGCCCGTAATAAATCCGATGGAGCCTTCGTCACCCAGGGTCATGTATACCGCGACGACTTCCAGCAGCCCGGGGGCCAGACCGTTCACAAGCGTTGCATTGGTCTCACCGATGTCCGCGACGATTTGCAGCCGGTTATTCCGATTTGCCTGAAACACCTGCTCATACTGGACGCCGCCCGTATCGCTTAAGTCGAGAGTGGGCGTATCCAGAATCCGCCGCAGCACGCCCATCTCGTAGGCGCAGTCCAGCATGCCATTGCCATTGAACGTCATCGTTTCCGGGTCTGATTCCCCGTTCAAATCGGCCGTTTCCGGGTCGAGCAGATCGAACAAGGCAATGGCGAAAGGCGGCAGCAGGCTGCGCAGCAGTTCGTTGGTGTAGATGCCCCCGAGTTTCTCGCAATAGTACCCTTCATAGACCACCGGGGCTTCTCCCTCGGTCTCCCCCTCCGCGATTTGGGGCCGGTTCTGCGCTATAAAAGGCGCGCTCTGGGTGATGGTCAGGGCGTTGTGTGCCTCATCGGGATCGCCCACGGGCACGCCTGTCGGCGTGCCCATATAGCTGATGTCCGGATTGGAAAAATAGGGGATTCGCGTGCCGGGCGCGTAGGACATGACAGTCCGTTTCAACTTGCCGTCTTCCGCGGCGTAAAAGCGCCAGCCCCGGGCATAACTGTAGAGCCGGTAACCCTCGGCGGTGATATTCTCCTGGTCATGGTCGCATCCCATGTTATGGCCCAGTTCATGGGGAAAGGTGAGGCTGCCCAGGGAATAGTAGGTGGTAATGGAGAAGGCGCGCTGTGCCATGGCGGTATCCAAGGCGGTCAGGATCCAACCGATGCCCGCCACATCGCCGCCGGACGCGATAAGGGATACCATGTCGGCCTCATAGGTATTCCGCCAATCGTGTACCTCATCCATGACACCGTCATTGTCGAAGGTCAGCTTGGCGAGCGCCAGCGCCAGGGAATAATCCTCCACATAATTCACCTCGGCGGTATGCACCACGGTTATGGTCAAGGGGATGGTACTGTTCGCATATGCCACATTCGCCATGTCGGCGGCATTGAGGACCATGGTTTCCATGGCGGCCGCGCCGCCCGCCAGCGTCCGTGAGGCCGGCGTGTAGACCACCATGACGTCTATATTTACGGGATCGTCTTTTCCCGCCTTGCCGGATATGGCCGCCGGATGTTCACCGGAAACACGAAACGCGTCGGGATGCTGGCAGGCGCCGCACTCGGGTCGGGCCGTCTCATCTATCTCTTCCAGCACATAGCCATCCGGAGAATTGGACACGCGCAGCCAGCCCCGCTTGTCGTCATGCACGGAAATGGTGGCATTCCCCTCGTGAACGGTCAGGATAAAATGCCCGTTGTCGTCTCCGGTAAGGGAACCTGCAAGGGAAAAAGAAGCCGGGCCATGGCCGCGTTCCCAGTCAGGCACCCCGAGCACGTCGCCTGAAAATGTGGGGAAACGCAACAGGCCGCCTTGTGCCTTTCCTTCCATCTGGAACAGGTCCGGGGAAAGCGTTACCCCGGCGCGCCGCACGATTTCCCGGTCATCCTTCGGATGATTTTGTTCGGGGGACGTAATCTGATATACGGGGGCTGGCGCCACCTCGGCCCCGACAAACCAGGATACAGCGATGCAACTTCCCAAAAATAAAATAAAGCGGACTCCCCGGGCGTGATGGTTAAACAGCATAATTGGATTCCTTGAGCGAGACGCTTCTTACGTGGTAATCAACGGCGTTGCTTGCTTTTTTCTTTTCAAGGCGTGTACGGTATGACTTTAGTACGCCAGAGTTCCCATTTGTCCCGTGGGCTTGCATAATCTTTTCAAAGGACCGGGTAAAACGCCGCAGCGCTTGTATGTGTAATTTTACTCCTCTCCACGCATCTTAATCCACCAGCGGGGGAAAATTACTTCTCTTAAGGGCTACATATATGATATACTTATACTATAAAAGTACTTGCGGTCTGCACGTATAGAAAGCGTATATTTAAAAAGGATAAAAGAAGGAGTGAGGCGAGGTTATTCTAGTATTATGTTATAAACCTAGCGGGAGGCGATGGCTTTTATGACGAGAAAGGGCTTTACACTCATTGAATTGCTGGTTGTCATTGCCATCATCGGTATTTTGGCGGCCATATTGCTGCCTGCACTGGCCCGTGCGCGGGAGGCGGCCCGCCGCAAGTCCTGTCAGAACAACCTGAAACAATGGGGCACCATTTTTAAACTGTATGCGGATGAGCAGAAAGATTATTGGCCGCCCATGCAGTGCACGAATATACACACCGAGGATTGGCCGGACCTCGACTTCAGCGGCGAGGGGGCTAAAAAAATAGGCTATGAACTGTCTACTATGCCGCTAATATCCGCGTGGTACCCCAATTACAATAGTGATCCTTCCATTTTGGCATGTCCCTCCAGTGGGGAGTTAGACGAAGATGATTTAAAGGATGCTAATGGGGATTGGAATTTCTGGAGGCCGTGGAAGCATAGCTACGAACCCGAACCCCGCGGTCCCAAAAAGTATCGCGTTACCAGTTATGCGTATCTCGGCTGGATGTTTGACCTGCTTGACAAACCTTATCTACCGCCGACTGCGCTTCCCGAGACCTCCATACTTTCCGGCGCGGTAGCCATGCTTGGTTACGATCTTCCCAGTGGAGGGTTGGTGACCCAACAGTTTGGCGCCGCAATAGATGCTCTTTTCACCGCAGTAATGCTTGACGCCCTTCCCTACGGCTTACAGGGAACTTTGGGCATTGGGCTGCTTAAGGTGGCCAATATGAATTTTCGCGTGACACCCGGGCTTGGCAATGGCGGCGGTGATACCCTGTACAGGTTGAAGGAAGGCAATGAGCGGTTCATCATCACCGACGTGAACAATCCCCAGACCTCGGCCATGGCGCAAAGCAGCCTGTTCGCCATGATGGACCAGTTTGGCAATATAAGCAGCATTAAGTACTTCAATCACGTTCCAGGCGGCTGTAATGTCCTGTTCATGGACGGTCATGTGGATTGGATTTCGTATGTGCCGCCGGCCCCGGGAACGGACGGCACCGCCGCCATGGACCTGGGCGCCAAACAACCGGTATTACCGAGCATGGCCAATATCATCGGCCTGTTCCAGTCAGAAGGCTGAAACGTTGCGCGAAAGACGCCTATACCGCCGGAATCGCTCAAGCCTGAATTATTGACGCTCCGGCTTAATGCGGGAATCCAGGGCCGCCTCACTGTAAGTAGGGGGAGGAGCGGCGTCTTCATCCCGTGTGCCCGTCTGTGGAGCGCACACTGTCGGGGCGGTGTGCTTATATTCTTTCCTGTTGCTGAATCCGTCGCCGTCGGCGTCTCCTTCCGGAAGAAAGGCCGCCAGTGTTACATAATCTTCTCGCCGGAGGTCGGGATTCGAAAATCCGCCGCCGATTTCCCTGGACAGCATGGTATTGAGCGTGGCGAACAGGGCCGCCACCAGGCCGAAGGATCCGCGGCCCGTGGCGATGACCGGCGCGTCAGGGGCTTCCGGGGTGGGGGCTGAGGCCACGGTGAATTCCCCATCGCCCAGCGTGAGAAACCCGGCCAGGATTGGTTTCAAACCGGGCGCGACGGCCTCCACCAATGCGGCCGCGGGGCCGATGTCCTGGTCCAGCTGCGCCAGGTTTGCCTTCCACGCGGCCAGTGCTTCCGCGTGTTCCGGTACCGCGCTTCCAGCCGCGAGTGAAACCGAGGCCGGATCGTTAAGGAAACGGGCAAGCAGCCCCAGTTCATTGGCCGCATCCGGCATGCCGTTGCCTTTAATCTCCATTTTCAACGCCCCGCCGGATGTGTTTACGTTAAAGGTGCCGTTCAGATCCGCAGTGGCGGGATTCAGTAATTCCACAAAGGCGGCGAACTCCGGATCGAGTCCCTGCAGCAAAGGGTTTTCATGCACTTGTGTGAAGGCCTGGCAAAAATCGACCACAGCCGGCCTGTGGGCCTCTTTTTCCTCCGGTGCCGTTTCTCCTTCCGCTTCATGCTCCCCCTCCACAGCGTCCGGCATGTGTGCTTTGATTTCGGCACAGATGCGGTCCATTTCCTCCATGCAATCCTTTGTGAGTTCAAGTCCCCGGCGGTAGTAGGTCGCGGCCTGCGCTTCTTCGCAGCCCAGGTACAACGCCAGTACCGGCGAGATGGCCTGGTGTATCTCCGCTTCGTCGGATTCCAGCTGTCTGCCCAGTGTGGCGGCCAGGGACTTGTAGCCCCGCACGGCCATCCGGATATCGGCCTCCGCTTTCTGCGGGTCGAGCCCTGTCACCCGGGCGGCGAGTTCGGTAGCGTAGGCATCCACCATGGCCTGTTCGTGCGCTTCGCCGGAGGCATCCGCCGCCCGCGCAATCAGTGTTCCCCACGCCGGTCCCAGCAGCAGGCGTATCTGGATTTCCACGCACATCTCAATGACATCTTCCGCTTGGGAGACGGTGATTCCAAATTCATCGCGCAATTGGCGGAATTTCCGGATGGAATACATGTCCGGGGGAGTTTCACTGTAAATCGAATGGGCGTAAAAATCCGCGCCCCATTCCGCATTGTGGGTCATAACACCCGTTTTCAGTGCACAGGAGGGCAGCCGGTCGAACTCACGGTGAAGAAGCGTCTTCAATGAAGAGACCTCGGCATGATTGTCACGGATGACGGCGTTGTAGTCGGGCAGCATGGCGCCGAACAAAACGCTGAGGTTGCGTCCCCCGGTCACACAGGACGCGATATAGGCATGGGTAGACGGCCCCCAGGCCATCGCACCGGGCATAGCCAGTAACAGGAAAACGAAGAAAAGACGCCATGGTTTTCCGTAAATGTTCTTGTGCATAGGTTTTACACTCCGTTTCAGGCGTTCAGAGACGGCGCTTTCCGGGAATTTTCAGACGCGCGTTCACTTCACGCAGCGCTTCCAACTGCCAGGCTCGCTGATTGGATGGGGTAACATTGCAGGAATCGTCCTGCCACGAGAAATCATATACCCAAAGGGCGGCCAGCGCAATCCCTGAAATTTCTATGGCCGCAAGCAAGGACTCGAATTCTTTCCGGGCGGTTTCAACGCCTTCTTCTTTCTCCAGGTTCCCCGACCCGAATTCACCGATGAACACGGCTTTTCCGGCAGTGCGCGCGGCTTCTTTGAGGATGCTCATGTGTTTTTCCCAGGAACAGGTTTCCATGTCAAAATATCGGGCTTTTCTGTTCGGGTAGATATGGACCGAGACAAGATCATAGGGAGCCGGATGCGCCCGCAGCAGTTCCCGCTGATACTCTTCCACCGTATCGATGGTCCACGAGCCTTCGATGCGCTGGTGATACTGGGAAGGCCGGGGCAGGGCATGCCCCGTGGTGACAGGCCGGTATGGGTCCAGGTTGCGCACCGTGTCGCCGAACGTGCGCATGGCCTTCATCACCATGGCGCTGGTGACGGCATCCCGAGCCGTTCTTTTTCCGGGCGTACCCTTGCCTGGTATGACAGGCGGCAAATGTTCCATGGCATTGGGCAGGTCCGCGGCAAGGTTGTATTCGTTGCCGAATTCCCATGCCCAGATGGCCGGATGATTTCCATACCGGCGCACCACGTCTTCCGTATATTCGCGGATAAAGGCGTGGGTGTTACTGTCGGGGTTGCCCAGCTGGTCCATGGGTTCGCCCACGAGGTCCGGCACGCCCGGGTACCACCAGAACAGGCTTGGAATCAATCCGACGCCATTTTTGTGCGCGCTGTCAACCACCTCGTCGAGGGCGGCGAAACAGGCCTCGCGATTATTGAGACAGTACCGCCACTCTGAAGCATAAAAGCCGCCGCACATGAAGCGGACGAAGGGGATGTTGTAGCGGGCGAGTGCGGCGAAGCCTTCCCGGCTGGAGTGGTCTTCCGGATTGTGAAGGCGCCTGCTGAACGCATCGAAATAATTGACGCCGAATCCGCGAAAAGGCTTCCCGTCAAGCAGCAATTCGCCGGTCCCGGTAACACGCAACCGGGCCGCGCTACCGGGGGGCGTATTCTCCGCCGTACCGGCGTTCCAGGCTGTCATTGTAAGTGCCACGAATAGATAAACGACTTTCAGGTGAATAGCATGCATTCCATAAACCGCCTTATACCTGTTTCCTGTCCACGATTTTAGGATTTCCGGGAAGGGCATTATATCGTACTGGGCACGCCCGAATCGGAATGCCTGAAATGGTCAAGTTGAACCTTTTCAGAGCCCTCATATATGATGGCTGGATTATAATCAATCTGGAAGACAGCCGTTCCGCGGCAAAAACCAAACCGGCACCGGACCACTGTCCTTGATCTTTTTAAGAGGAATTCCGTTTGTGAATACCATTTGTGTCGTGGGCCTGGGATATATCGGCCTGCCCACGGCTACCATACTTTCCGTAAACGATGCGAAAGTCATCGGTGTCGATTTGCGCCGGGATATCGTTGAGGGTATCAACCGGGGCGAAATCGCCATCGAAGAACCCGGACTGGCTGCCCTGCTGAAAACCGCCGTCAAGTCCGGAAACCTGCGGGCATCGATGACGGCGGCGCCAGCGGATGTCTTCATTATCGCCGTGCCCACGCCGATAACGGAGACAAACGGGGCCGACATGCGTTGCGTGGTGGAAGCGGCGGAATCCATTGTGCCGTATCTGCGCCCCGGGAACCTGGTCATTCTCGAATCCACTTCGCCGCCCGGCACCTGCCGCGACCTTCTGGGGCCCATCCTTGAGCAAAGCGGCCTGAAGGTGGGGACGGACCTCTTCCTGGCCTATTGCGCGGAACGGGTCCTGCCCGGCAGGATACTGGAAGAACTGGTAAGCAATGACCGGGTAGTGGGCGGCGTCACCCCGGAAAGCGCGCAAAAGGCCCGGGACATCTACGCGCGCTTTGTCCAGGGCGAAATCGTGCTGACCTCCGCAACCACCGCCGAAATGATCAAGATTGTGGAGAACACCTTCCGGGATGTAAACATTGCGCTGGCGAACGAAATCGCCCTGCTCTGTGAACGTCTGGGCATTGACTTCTGGGAAGTGGCCCGGCATGCGAACCGCCATCCCAGGGTCAACGTCCACCAGGCGGGGCCCGGGGTGGGCGGCCACTGCATCGCGGTAGATCCCTGGTTTTTGGTGGAGGCCTTCCCAAAAACGGCCGGCCTCGTGCGCCGCGCGCGCGAACGTAACGATGCCATGCCCGCCCATGTGGCGGACACCATTACCGCCCTGCTCGCTGACGTGGAATCGCCCCGGGTGGCCGTGCTGGGCCTGGCCTACAAGGCCGGCGTGGACGATATCCGTGAAAGCCCCGCCGTGAAGGTGACTTCCATGCTCGACAAACAAGGTATTACGGTCCGCTGCTGCGACCCTCATGTGCACACGGCGCCCTTGCCCCTGTGTTCCGTGGAAACCTGTTTGTCAGGCGCGGACCTTGCCGTTCTGATGACCGATCATGCCGAGTTCAAAGTTCTGGATCCGGAAACGGCGGGGGCGGCCATGCGGCATCGCCGCCTCTATGACACGCGCAACGCCCTAGACCGGGACGCCTGGACCAGGGCCGGATTTGAAGTGACCGTGCTGGGCGCCGGCCCCGCCCCGGAGCGCCTCCCATGAAAGGCGGCCACCTCATCGCGCTGGTGGCGGGCACCCGGCCGGAAGCCATCAAGCTCGCCCCGGTGTACAGGCATCTTGGGGAAAAGGCCGGCCGCTTTGAAGCACAACTCTGGGTGACGGGACAGCACCGGCATCTGCTGGACCAGGTGCTGGAAACCTTTGCGTTGAAGCCCCACCGTGATTTGAATCTCATGCGTCCCGGCCAGAGCCTGGCGGATATTACCTGCGCCGTATTGACCGGACTGCAAACGGCGTTTTCCGAGAAACGTCCAGACATGATCATGGTGCAGGGCGATACTACCACGGCCTTTGCCGCGGCGCTCGCCGGGTTCTACGCGGGAATAAAGGTCGCCCATGTGGAAGCCGGCTTGCGTACCTGGAACCGTTTTGCCCCCTATCCGGAAGAGGTGAACCGGCAGATGGTATCCTGCCTGGCGGACTTCCATTTCGCGCCGACGGCGCAGGCGCAAAAAAACCTGGAGCGCCAGGGTGTTCCAGCGGACCGGATCTGGGTGACGGGTAATACGGTCATCGATGCCCTGGATATCATGGTGAAGCAGGTGCGCCGTGCTGCCCCCGTCTTTCCCCCCGATTTCCCTGTGGACAGTCTTGCCGATGGGCGGCGCATGATTCTCATCACGGGCCACCGCCGCGAAAATTTCGGAAGCGGGTTCGAATCCATCTGCCGCGCCATCGCGCTCCTGGCCGGGCGCTACCCGGAATATGCGTTTATTTATCCCGTNNGAACCCCTGCCCTACGAGCCCTTTGTCTGGGCCATGGACCGAGCCTACCTGCTGCTTACGGATTCCGGCGGCGTCCAGGAAGAGGCGCCTCACCTCGGCAAGCCGGTGCTGGTCTTGCGCGACACGACGGAACGCCCCGAAGCGCTGGAAGCCGGGACCGCCCTGCTCGTGGGCACGGATGTGGAAAAGATTGTTGCAACTTGCACCAACCTGATGAATGATACCTCAGCGTATGCCGCCATGAGCCGCGCCGTCAACCCCTTCGGTGACGGCCATGCCGCCGAACGCATCGTGGCGGCGCTGGAATCTGTTTTTGTGAACCGCAATTTGGAGAATACATAGAACGGGACTTCGGAAACGAAAAACAGCCGACCCCGCCGTATAATACCAGGTTCCATAGGACGTATAGGTCCTATGGATTCTTTACAGTAAGGCGATACCTCTATTATCCTATTGGAGACTCCACCATGCCTTTCCCCCAGTTTGACCGCCATCAACTTGCAATTAAGCCCTTGTCGGAACGCAAGGACAAGGTATATATTGAACGCGATCATGTGCCGGTCAATGCGCCCGTCACCCATCCTTTGTCCCCATCCGGACAGAAAGTCATGGACGAACTGGTGGAACGCCTTGCCCGGGCCAGGGGAAACGGGAAGTCGCGCATGCTGACTTTTGGCGCCCATGCCATCAAAAACGGTCTCGCCCCAGTCTTCATTAAACTGATTGAAGATGGTTGGATTACCCATCTCGCCACGAATGGCGCCGGTATCATCCATGACTGGGAATTTGCCTTTCAGGGTCACAGCAGCGAAGATGTCCGCGCCAACGTGTCCCGGGGCGAGTTCGGCACCTGGCAGGAAACCGGATTCTATCTCAATTTGGCCATCGTGGTCGGCGCGTGGCGCGGCATGGGCTACGGCGAATCCGTCGGCGCTTTCGTTGAAGAGGAAGGGCTTGCAATTCCATCGGAAGCGCAACTGCTTGATGAAATCACGGGCAAAGCCGCTTCGGACCCACAACAGGCCGCCGCAGCCGCGGATCTTCTCGACCGGATCAAGACTTTCAATCTGCCCACGGGGTGGATGGCCGTGCCACACCCCTTTAAAAAATACGGACTCCAGGCGGCGGCCTATAGGCTTGGCGTCTCTTTCACGAGCCATCCCATGATCGGCCACGACATCATTTACACCCATCCGATGAACCACTGCGCCGCCATCGGCCGCGCCGCCCAGCGCGACTTCCTCATCTACGCGAACCAGGTGATGAATCTGGACGGCGGCGTTTACATCAGCATCGGCTCCGCCGTCATGTCGCCCATGATCTTTGAAAAGAGCCTGTCCATGTCCCAGAACCTGCATATCCAGCAGGGCCGTCATATCGACAACCATTTCATGGTCATCGTGGATCTCCAGGAATCCCACTGGGACTGGAGCCAGGGTGAACCGCCCATGGACAACCCCGACTACTACCTGCGTTACAACAAGAGCTTCAACCGTATGGGCGGCCAGATGCGCTACGTGATGGCGGACAACCGGGACTTCCTTCTGACGCTGGTGCAAGGGTTGGGGTTACGAGCCTGATTGCGGTATAGTGGTTTACCGCACATCTTGATGGAAAGACTTCAGAAAGGTTACGTACTATTCAATAAGGTTTATACCTTATGCAGTATGACGTGGATAATATTATAACCATTCATTGGATAAAAAAATGTGTACTCGCAAGTGAGTATCTGATATCGAAGCATGCGGAAGATGAACGAAAAAACGACAATCTCTCGCTTTCAGATATCGAAAGCGTATTGCTGAATGGTGATACAATCGAACACTATTCTGATACGGGCCGCGGTCCTTCGTGTTTGGTTTGCGGCACTGTAAACCATAAACCGATCCATGTTGTCTGTGGCAAAAATAAACATTCCTGGTTGATAATTATCACGGTGTATCGTCCGGCATGGCCCAAGTGGAATGCGCCCAACCGAAAGGAACCGGTAATGGAACCTTATGGTGATTGTATCTATTGCGGCGGAGAAGTTATTGAACGCGTGCAACGTGTGGATTACCGGCTTCATGGGCAGCTTTATATATTGGAGGGGGTCCCGGCGGGCGTTTGCCAACAGTGCGGCGAACTGTTTTTTACCGCGGAAGTGGCCCGGCGGATGGAATCCGTGGTAGCCGAAGCGACCGGCCCCGTGGAAACGCTTCCCATCCCCGTCATTGCAGTAAAGTAAATCCAAGTAAGAGAATAGCTCTTTGATGTAACCGCCCACGGATAAACCCGACTACTACCTCCGCTACAACAAGTCCTTCAATTGCATGGGCGGCTAGATGCGCTATGTAGCCGCGGACAACCGGGACTTCCTCCTGACGCTGGTGCAAGGGTTGGAAAAATAGACTTCTTTGGGGTGGGAAAACCCGGTAGCCGGGGGTTATTCCCGGTCAGTGACAATCGGCCAGCCCATCCATTCGTCCTGAAACGCCACGGGGATCCCGTGTTTTTGGCATACCCGGATGGTATGCCCCGTACCGCCCTTCATCGGATCTTCCCGGTTCACATAGAAAAATGCCATGGTCGCCTGGGACAATGCGGTTTCCGCCGCGCCGATGACCTTCATGGTATCGCGGAGCAAATACCTGGCCTTTGCCTGCATTTGCGGGCCGGCGTTTCGATTTGCCAGCAGTTCTTTATACTGCGGCGAAGATTGTACTGTACGATCGGCGGCGCGTTCTTCCACCGCGTCCGGCATGTCTGTCAACGCGATCTGGAAGGAATGTACGTCTATGCTTTTCTGCCGGTGACGCGCATAGGGCAGCACGTACTGCAGACGCGAAGGATCCACCTCCCTGATACCCTTCGCAAAGGCCTCATCACTCCCTTTGGCGTTACCCGTCCTGAAGACCGCATGTGGATACAGCGTTGCCAGCCGCGCGGCGAATTTCACCAGGAGGTCCACGTCCGATTCAGGAAGATTGCGCGTTCCCTCCACCAAGATGACGGGTTGGGAAGTTTCTTCGACAAGTTCACGGAAGGTAGGATAATCCATAGTTTCTTTCTAGTTGGGTTTTGTTTCTGTAAAATTATATATTAAAGGCCGCCAAAGAAACACGGCCTGAATAAATGCATTGCGGGTCGGGTTCATATTTGAACTATGATAAGTCATCCGTCCTCCATGTCAGGGAAAGCAATCATGAACATTCTTGTCGCTGCAAACTTTATGGTTCTTCTCGTCCTACAGGTACAGGCAACACCCGTCCAGGAATTCCCCCTGAGTCAGGTGCGCTTGTTGGACGGACCTTTTAAAGAAAACATGGACCGCAACGCGGCGTGGCTGCTGTCACTGGACGCGGACCGGCTGCTGGCGGGATTCCGCGAGTCTGCCGGGCTGGAACCCAAGGCACCGCGGTACGGCGGCTGGGAACAACAGGGCGTTGCCGGCCATTCGCTGGGGCACCACCTGTCGGCCTGCGCCGCCATGAGCGCCCAGGGCGACGCGCGCTTTACGGAACGGGTGAGCTACATAGTCCATGAACTGGCCTTGTGCCAGGAGGCGGGCGGCGACGGGTATGTCGGGGCCATCCCGGACGGACGCCGCGCATTTTCCGAAATCGCCCGGGGCGACATCCGCGCGGAGAATTTCAACCTGAACGGCGTGTGGGTGCCGTGGTACACCATGCACAAGGTCATGGCCGG
>MTKZ01005954.1_pt1 | contig 41196 bp, 33 predicted proteins | sample 1042781 | NCBI WGS metagenome assembly MTKZ01 (sample SAMN06212207, study PRJNA360539) | anaerobic digester metagenome | biome: Wastewater treatment plant; material: sludge; isolation source: anaerobic digester fed with sludge from wastewater treatment plant | place: Denmark: WWTP Viborg ...
TATAAAACCCCCGATAGCCCATAATGCAAGCATCAGAAGCGGATCATGAAGATCAGACATCAGAAGCCCCGATGTTGTGAAAATCCCTGCCCCTATCATATTTGCAACAACAATATTGGTAGCAGGGAACAGCCCCAGCTTTCTTTGTAATTCTTCTCCCGCCATTATAAGTAAAGATTATTTTCCGGATCTTTTATAACTAACAGAAACACCACCGCCACCATTGTTGACAGTTGTCTCATAATTCTTCAGACTTTTAACATACTGCAGAAATTCTCCCTGACCTCCGTAACCTCCGTATCCACGTCCCCTTTCCGAAATATTATGAGCTGTGAAACACCCGCCGGCAACAAGCTTCGGATCTATATCAATAAAATAGTTCTTATACCATTCCTTGTCCGCATCACTGAAAACAAAATCAAAAGGACCCTTAAGTTCTTTCACAAGCTTATGGGCATCAGCAAGCCTTGCATCTATATATTCCGATAATCCTGCCTTCCTGAAATTTTCAACAGCCCTCCTGTACCTGCCCTCATCTATATCAATAGTTATAAGCTTTCCTCCTGTCCTGCTCAGAGCCCAGGCTATCCAGATGCCCGAATGCCCGGTAGATGTTCCTATCTCAAGTGCAGATTTATAACCGTTCTTTACAATTATATCATATAGCAACTGCCCGTCGGAAGCAGGAATATTCATGTCGTACCATTGCCTTGAATTTTCCGAAAGGAATCTCTTTACTTTTTCATCAAGTTCAGGGTTTTCTTTTAATGTCTGGGAACTGGCCGGGAAAGAAAACAGTACGGAAAACAATGAAACCAATGAAAAGACAGATAATTTTTTAATTTTCATACCCTTATGGCTTTATTTTGTGGGTTCTTCTCCGGTAAATTGACAGTTAAATATAACTTTTTATTCCTGACCGGAATTATGAACATGATGAATATATTTATATTTAATAACTTTTAACTTTATTGCCAATATGTTAATGTAAATCACGGCAAATGAGAATTCCGGGCTCTTTTTTCAAAAAACACGACCCCTGTTATATGGGCATTGGCGTTATTCAGCATTGTGATCCATCTTGTATTTAACGGTAATCTTGAATTTTCTGAACTTGCAGAGACCCAGCTGGTTTATGTCGACAGGAAATCTTTCTTAATTGACCAGTTGCTTTCACCGGGAGCAGGTTCTTTTCTGACGATTGCGGGGATTATTTATTTACTGCTTTCCGGGAATCAAAGAAAATTCAGATTCCTTGCCCTTGTTGTTATAGCAGTGGTTGTCTCTCTGATGCTGATGAAGGGTAAAAGTTATTATACCCAGGGGATATTCCCTTTCCTTATCTCTGCCGGTGCAGTTTTTTATGAATCTGTACTGAAAAAGTGGTATGCCCGGCTCATTTTTGTATCCTTCCTTCTGCTTGTTACATATCCGTTAATACCTTATGGATTACCGGTTTATAAAACAGAGGGCTTGATAAAATACTTTGATATGGCCGAAGCCAGAAATGGATTTGATGTTGGCAGAACATTTGAAGATGGTTCAAAACATTCCCTTCCCCAGGATTATGCGGATATGCTTGGGTGGGAGGAACTCACAAGGATAGCTGCCCGGGCCTGGGAAATGATACCCGATAAACAATCGGCCCCTATTTATTGTGAGAATTACGGCCAGACCGGAGCAATAACCATCATAGGAAAGAAATATGGTCTGCCGGAACCGATATCGTTTCATGAAAGCTTCAGGTACTGGATCCCGGAGGCTTTTAATCCTGACATAACCTCTGTAGTTTATATAAATAATGATCCTCCGGGTGAAGATGTGAAAGGATTGTTTGCCAATATTTTGAAGGTAGGAAGTATCTCTGATCCTGATGCGAGGGAATATGGAACCGCTGTATACCTCTGTACAGATCCGGTAATAAGCTTTAATTCATTCTGGAAAAAAAGACTGATTCAGCTTGAAAGCGAGAACTAAAATTTATTTTTCTTGTTTAATCTTGTATAAAATATAAACTGTGAATTAATTTTTAATTTTACGCTTTGACAAAAACTAAACAGAACTTAATTAATAAGTAATATGGACTTTTCAGATTTTATAACTCATCATGGGAAGAGGGTAGCAAAAGATGCATTTATTCATCTTGTTCAGGTCTCCAGGATTGACGGGAAAATACATAAGGACGAACTGGATCTTTTACATAAGGAAGGGAAGAAGTTCGGACTTACTGATCCGGAGATTGATAAATTTATAAATTCGGAGAAGGATCATCATTATACTCCTCCTTATTCTCTTGAGGAGAAGTATGAGCACCTTCATGATATTGCCGAAATGATACTTGCCGATGATGAAGTAAGTGAAAAGGAAACAAGAATGATCAGGAGGTTTGCGATAGAGGCGGGATTTAACGATTCAAAGATCGACGGTCTTATGAAAATACTTCTTGATGGAGTAAAAAATAATACCGGCGAGGAAGAATTATTCAGGAAATTCAGGGAGTATATTCTTTCCTGAACTGATTAGTATCTGTAATCTGAAAGTTATCATAAAAGAAGAAGCCGGGGACCCCCGGCTTCACTAACTTCCTGCCAGGTCGGCAGGATGACTCATTTATACCTGAGCCATTAACCAACAATGAAGTAAAATTACTTTCCTGCGGTCTTTTATTCCACCACAGATGTCTCAAAAACTATTCATATTGTTACATTTTAGCTTATTTTCTGATTTTCCGGCATCAGTGTTTGAAAAAAGTACTAACTTTTAGCGAGGTTGTTAACAATACTACAAAATGGTTGTTAAATGCTGTAAATTTGCAGTAATAAATCAACAGCATGGAAATAAAGACTGACATATATCTTGGAGATAGTAAAGATGTATTAAAAAAAATATCAGACAATACAGTTGACTTGATAGTAACATCACCACCATATGCCGATCAGAGAAATGGAACTTATGGTGGAATTCGCCATGATAAGTATGTTGATTGGTTTCTGCCCATATCTGAGCAACTCTTAAGAGTATTAAAACCAACAGGTACTTTTATTCTGAATATCAAAGAAAAAGTTGTTGACGGAGAACGAAGTACCTACGTAATGGAATTAATACTCGCTATGAGGAGGCAAGGTTGGCTATGGACTGAGGAGTTTATATGGCATAAAAAAAACAGCTATCCTGGAAAATGGCCAAACAGATTCAGAGATGCATGGGAAAGATTGCTACAATTTAACAAAGACAAAAAGTTCCATATGTACCAGGATGAAGTAATGGTGCCTACAGGAGAATGGTCGAAAAGCAGGCTTAAGAACCTTAGTGCTACAGATAAAATCAGGGATAATTCAAAAGTTGGGAGTGGCTTTGGGAAAAATATTTCGAACTGGTTATATCGTGACAAAGCATATCCGAATAATGTTCTTCATCTTGCAACGGAATGCAGTAATAAGAACCATAGTGCTGCTTTCCCGGAAGAACTCCCGGAATGGTTTATCAAACTATTTACAATAGAAAATGATCTGGTACTTGACCCTTTCATGGGATCCGGCACTACTTTACTTGTTGCAAACAGAATGAAACGCCATTCAATTGGAATTGACAATGTCCCAGAATATTATGAAATGGTTAAGAAACAGATTAACCCTTTAGAACTATATCTTCTCGAGCCAAAAGAAAAATATGAAAAACCTAAACCTGTCCGACGTCACTCATTACGTTTAAAACAACATAGCAACTTTTCATAATAAAAGAATTAGCAGTATCAAAGATCTTAAACTCTCTCAGATTCTTAAACGAAAGAATCCCTACCTTTTTAAAGCTAAGTATCTTCTTACATCAGAGGCAATTATAAAAGGGTTGGTGGATGCTCATATATCTTCAAACGAGGAAACCATCTTTGGAGATTGGCTGGAAGGCCTGGCAATTTTTATTAATACTAAAGTTTATGATGGTAAAAAATCAGGCATAACCGGGATTGATCTTGAATTTGACCATAAGAAACGTAGACATATAGTCAATATAAAATCAGGACCAAATTGGGGGAACAGTTCACAAATAGCAAAAATGATCGATGATTTCAAAACAGCAAAAAAAGCACTGCGGACAAGCAATTCCAAATTAACTATTATAGCTGTTAATGGGTGCTGTTACGGAATTGACAATTCACCTGATAAAGGGGATTATTTTAAATATTGTGGACAAAGATTTTGGGAATTCATCTCGGGATCGGCTAATCTTTATACAGAAATTATAGAGCCTCCTGGATATAAAGCAAAAGAGAGAAATGAAGATTTCAATAAATCATACGCGTTAATAATAAACAAATTTACAAAAGAGTTTTCAAATGAGTTCTGTAACGATAATGGCGAAATTGATTGGGTTAGACTTGTGGAATTCAATTCAAAAAAGTACTAACTGATCATCCCCAGAAAGGTAACAAAGGTTGTTTCAAAGGATTCTTTAACCTTCTTTTTCGTTTACTTTGTAATCCTTTGTGTAAACCTTTGAGTCCTTTGTGGTTAAATATTTTTGCCACTAAGTCTCACAAAGATCATCACAAAGTAACGCAAAGGAATACAGCATATTAATTATGATTATGAAATATTCAGATTAAGTAATCTTCGTTAATTATTAATAAAGCTACGAAACCAAATATGCCGGATTCCACCACGGATGTTTCAAAAACTTTTCTTATTGTTACATTTTTACTCTTTTCCGGCTTTTTTCCCGTATCCTGTCTGAAAAAAAAGCTGTAACTTTTCATTTGATTAATGAATTTTTCAAAACGTTCTTTTCAATCATAAGCCAACAATGAAAAGGAGGCGGGAAATAATTCTGGTCTGTCTGTTTTACATTTTAACAGGTTATATCTCTTATTGCCAGAAAATCCTTTATCCTGTTTCAAATCCCGTTTATACAAGATTGGATAATTTCAACATAATGGGCGGAAGGGGAGGAGCTGGTACTTCAAGTCTTATACAGGACAGTAAAGGATTCATCTGGGCGGGTAATCAGGCCGGGCTTTATCGTTTCGATGGTATAAGATATAAACGGTTCGGACTGGGAGAATTCAATGACTCAACACTGGCGGGAATTACTGTACTGAGCATCTTCGAAGACTCTGAAGGAACAATCTGGGCAGGTACCACTGGTGCACTTAACCGCATCGATAAACAGCTGAACAGTGTAAAATGGTTCATTCCCGATACAACAGATCCGGCAAGCCTGAACAACTCCGTGATAATGATAAATGAGGATTCACAGGGATTACTCTGGCTTATCACATATCAGAACGTTTTTACCTTCAACAGAAAAACAAATACATTCAGGGAACATCCTGTTCCAAGGTCAGTATGGCACCCGGGAACCTTACACACCAGATTTGAAGAAGACAGGTACCTTGAGGATGATAGCGGCAGAATATGGATTGCAACAGATAATGGCTTATTCCTTTATGATCATGGCGATGAATCCTGGCGGAAAGTATTCCCGGTTTCCATGGGGCAGGGCTGTGAAGATACATGCAGAATAAATTGTGTCGAAAAAGACAGTCATGGCAATATCTGGTGTGGAACTGAAAAGTACGGGCTGGTAAGGATAAAAGGTTCTGAACCCCTGGATTTTGAGCAGATCCGGCTTAAGACGGATGGTGAAGATGAACTGTCAGATAATGCGATCGGAATAATTTATATTGATAAAAACGGAATAATCTGGGCATGCGGAGAAGGGATCATTTTCAAATTCAATTCTCTTACCGGAGAAATATCATATTACAAATTTCCGGATGTGTTTATGGCAGGTTCAAAAAAGCTTACAATTAAGGACATGGCTATCCGCAAAATCCTTCCGGGAAATGAAAGCAGCCTCTGGTTATTTATTCCAAACAGAGGTGTGTTGTTCAATTTTTTCACTGAAAAAGAGATAATCAAAGCATATAGCATACCACGGTATGTCAATTTCGGTTTTATCAGTGATCAGGCAGGTTGTTTCTGGATAGGTTCTGTTGACAGCAGGGTGCACAGGCTTGTTACGGATTCTCTTCCTTTTGTTACGATTAAGGCTGACTACAGAGCCGGTGAGTCATCATTCAGGTGTCCCAGGATAATTGAAGATAATCAGGGTGTTGATCTTCTGAGAACAAACAGTGGTAATGTTACTGAGGTTGCAAACAGTGTAGGCATTTCAAATCCTTCATATTTCACCAAATGCTTCAGAGATTATTTTGGAGTCTCCCCAAAAGAATATTCAAAGTACGGGAAATAATATAATCGTCCGAAACCTTTATTAGCTGATAGTTCTATTCATACCTGTAAAGTTTGACCCTTTGCAGGGATTCACTGCCTTCGGGGAATTTAAGTCCTGTCCCGGTCCTGTTCTCCAGAGCCCTGGCTGCAAGGTCATAATCTATCATTATATCATCGCCGTTTAAACGCCTGCCCTGTACCCATTTTCCTTTTTCATACCTTCCTTCGTCAAGCCTGGAGATCGCAGCAATTGCAGGTCCGGGTGCAGCAGGCGAAAATGATATCTGCACATTGCTCCCGAAAATTGTGTACTCGTCTGCCGCTGAATTAATAATTAAACAATACCCTCCCGTTTTTGGTTGTGACGGAGATGATCCCCATCCTCTGAAAAGTTCAGCTCTTATCCTGTAATCTCCCAGGATTATTTCCTTTGAAGGATTCTTCTCCTCCTTCAGAAGAACAGATGTTATCGTTCCTTTTTGTTGAGCTTCAAGCACCAGTGGGGCAAATCCCTGAAGTATCCTGTATGCCTTTGCAACTGGTTCATTTTCATCGCGGGCAAAGATCTGTTCAATCCCGAAAGGAGAATAACCTACGGCATTGTATTTACCTATAGCATGTAACATCTGCCCGGCGCCCTGTTCCCCGGCCCGTGACTCGGGAATGAACAGGATATTATCATTTCTTGTATAAAGGTCGCATATCTCGCCGAAATCAGGGAGGTAAATATCGGGACAAAGCAGGTCGACATCCGGCGCCCCTGCTCTCCAGAAATCCAGTACATGAGCCTGAGGCCCTCCTGAGGGATAATCTCCAGGCCTCTTATCCTGAGGCTGAACTATCCATGCATTGACAAACATGGGAATTTCATATTCCTTTTTGCCTGCTTTTGCACATTCGTTTATGAAACATGCATAGTTCCATGCCATAAAGAACTCATCGGCTTTATCACCTTTTCCGAACACTTCCTGCCAGGTACCCGATGTTTTGTTCCCTGCTGCGGACCATACTTCAGTCAGTTCCGGAAGAAGATTGTCCCTGTGGCTTACCATGTAATCCATCAGTTCCTGCGGAACAGTGGAATTGAATGCTGTGTTTGCCGCCTCACTGTGATCACGGGGCGATCCGATTATCCCGACCTCGTTCTGTACCTGTACCATTATTACAGTACGGTATTGAGAGTCAGTTTCTGCAAGGTGTTTCATCAATGCTGAAAATGCCTTTGAATCTTTTTCAAGGGTTTCTTTTCCAAAAATCGAAAGGATTTCGAGTGATTTACCATTTTCTGCTTTTACCCTCGGGAACCTTGTAAAATCTTTTTTTACCCATTCCGGCATATAATGCGATTGGCCGTTTTTCCACGATCCGAACCAGAGGAGAATAAGTTTAAGATCATTTTTGCGGGCATCCGAAAGCAGTTCATCCACCACTGAAAAGTTGAACTTCCCCTCAACAGGTTCTATTAATGACCATTCAACAGCAGCAAGAACTGTATTCATTCCGGAATTTTTCAGGACAGGCCAGTATTCTTTCATATATTCCCGGCTCGAAGAGCTTGAATTGTGAAGTTCCCCGCCAAGAACGAGGAAGGGCTCTCCGTCAACGATAAGTTGTGTGGCGTTTCCTCGTTTTTCCAGAACAGGCATCGGAGGTGCCGGCTGTTCGGTACAGGAAACAGAGCAGAAACAAATTGTCAGAATGACCGGTAACGCTAATGATTTCAGGATTTTCATTTTTATAGGGTTTTAAGTGATTTTCATCTCCTTATAAAGACAAATTTTGTCTCCCAGCCTTTGAGATCAAGCTGAATGATAGTTTTATCAGGGCCTTCTGATCTGCTTTTAATACGTTTTATATCTCCTGAGCCTGCATCCCACAGTTGTGCCTTTCCTTTGCCTTCCAGAACTGCACTGCTGGAGAACGGTGCAGTCCCCTCATTAAAGAAGAAATAGAGTTCTCCGTCGGGAAACTTCCGGCAGAGATATTTTACCTGAGGTGATGAAGGATTCAGTTTTACATCAGGTTCCGGAAGGAGGTCAATCATATCCTGTGTAAGCTTGCCGGAAGGTTCTGTTATTGCTCCGGGTATTTCAGCCGGTTCCGTTGCATCTCTGAATGTCTTTCCGGTCATCATAAGCGGCCGTCTTCCGCAATATATCACTTTACCTCCCTCTTTTGCGAATTCCTTAAGCTTTCCGGTTGCTGTTTCAGAGATCACACTTATTGAAGGAATTATAATTGCTTTATATTCCTGTCCGCTTAGATTGACAAAAGCTCCGTTACGGAGGCTAAGAACTGATTCGAATGCCTGTTCGTCGGCGAAATCAAAATCGATCTGGTTTTCTGTAAGTTGTTGTGATAGTCCGAGCAGGTTTTTATTTGCTTCATTATCGCCATACCAGAAGCTGAGTGTCGGAAAATACACACAGACTTTTGCTGAAGGTCTGCCCTGTGATAACAGGAATGTAGCCCTGTTTATATATTGAGCCACGGGAGGGAAGGTGTCGGACTGGAAGAAGCTGGTTCTTCTTACCGTTGGAACAGGTGGTTTTTGTATTGGTTTAGCCTGAGGAAGTTGTGGAGCCGGAGCCTGCCGGGATGTTGAAGCCGACATGAACATTATCTGGACGAAGTTTATTCCTCTTACGAGCTGGTGATCGAGAACCCATTTTGCCTCAGGTACGGTCGGCCGGTAAGAGTAGGCTGCAAAGCTTTCTGTGAAAGCGCGGGGTTTACCGTATAAGTGTGCCGCGGAAGATGCAAGTTTCGGGTAATCGGCTACATGATCCATCCATATCTGAGCCCAGATGGCATCTACCCCGGGGATCCCCACATTCCGCATGTTCTTAAAGAAATCCCCTGAAGATCTTATCAGTCCCGGCAACTGATCCTCGTGGTTGAGATGGACTATATATTCAATATTATTTTCCCTGCACCAGTCTGCCTGGACTGTGAAGAAATTATCCCTGAACAGATCTGACCATACATCCCAGTAATCTGCTTTCATCCTTTTTGCTTCCTCACTGAGCTGAGGCAGAAAGAATGAAGCAAGAAATGGTTTTATATCATAACCTTTTCGGGCTTTAAATTCTTCCAGGATCTTTGGTGTCCAGGGAGTATAAGCGAAATCGGGCTCATCGCCCATGAATCCCATGAATGTCTTTCCGAATTCATCACCGATATATTCCTTATACTTCTCGTGTGTCCAGGAAAGAAATTGTTTTGTTGCAAGAGGATTAAGGTAATCCATCAGTGAAGCCGTCGTATCCTTTCCGCGTGTGGGATTGTTCACTGATCGTGTCTGTGAGGAGCGGAAGCGGTTTCCTGCAACAAATATTCTCCAGTCTCCTTCCGGAGCGGTCCAGTCGAGTGTCCCCGATGTAATATCGATAATCCTGCTTGTTTTGTCAGTGTTGTTGTAAGCAACGGCGCTCAGGGCATAGTGCGGCATTTTAGCATAAACCCTTATCCCGCTTTTGGCATCGATCCGTTCTGTAATAACGAGTCCCTGCATCTTAAGATCCGGACGCTCCCTGCTGAACTTCCCGCCTGCAAATCCGCTGGGATATTTTCCTTCATCCTCGATCCAGACTATCATTCCTCTCTTTTTTGCCTCATCAACAGCAATTCTGACCATTTCAAACCATTCAGGGGAGAGGTATTCTGCTGTCATGCCATAACCGGCTTCGAGCATTACACCGCGGAATCCCATTTCTCTGATCCTGTCGAGGTCTCGCTTTATTACAGTATCAGACATATGACCATCCCAGCCCCACCAGAGGATCATTCCGTATTCGGGAGGCGGGATCTTAAAATCAAAGGTAAGCTCCCTGATCGCCTTGTCTGTAATTTTCTGCCATGCCTTTTGTGCCCCTGCCAACGAGGCTGTCAGAAGGATCATGACCATTAATGTGATCTTTTTCATTCCCGGGTGTTTAATGAACATCAAAAATAGTCCAATATGTTTTTATTGTGAAAATCGCATCGATTATTTTACATTTTTTAGTAACTTGTAAGGGAAATTTACCTGATCCATAACTTTAACCCATTACAGCAATGAAAATAATCGGCTTGGGGGTGCTGGCATTTGTTATATGGTCTGTTTTTTCGTCATGGGTATTCAATGATAAATTGCTTCCCGTTTTCCGGAAAAAGACACCGGTAGTGACAGCTCCTGACAATGAAACAAGAGTGGCAGATTCTTTAGCACAGCTTAAAGCATCTATGCCCAAAGATCTTCTGATCTACTTCGATTTTGACAGATCAAAATTGAAGACTGATCCGCAGCTGGCAGGCAGTATTACTCCTTTCAGATCATGGCTTGAAAAATATCCCGGTTCAAAACTACTTGTCACGGGTCATACCGACCTGGTCGGTACACCTGAATACAACATGCAATTAGGATTGGAGAGAGCCCGGATCGTGGCAAATCATATCCAGACCCTCGGGATTAATGGCAACAGGATAATTGTGGAATCCGCAGGAGAAACGAAGCCAATTGCCGGGTATATTACCGAAGAGAACAGAGCAAAGAACAGAAGGACAGAAATAACTATAAAAATGCAATGATATGATACTTACATTTATGCCACTTGCCATGTCTGTAGCAGGAGCAGTGATCCTGATAATTGCACTGCTTCTGGTTGCAGCAGCGATCGGGGTTGTTACTACCTGGTTTTATGCAAAATCGGTTTATACACCTGTCATAAAAAAGCTTGAAGAAGAAAAAACGGAGCTTCAGAGAGAGGTATCGGGGTTGAAGGATGATGTACGGAGACTGGAGAGGGAAATAGACGGATTCAAAATGAAAATCGGGGAACTTGAAAAGGATATATCCGAAAAGGAGAAAAAGATAAAGGAACTTCAGAAGAAGGCAAAGGAATAATACCTTAAGAATTTATTTACCACGGAGTAGAAACAGTGTAACCCCGTGAATAACTCAGTGTAACCCCGTGGTTAAAATTCAGGTAAGATTAATCCTCGATTGACGCATGGTATTCCTGGATCGAACGGACAGTATAAGCTCCGTTCTGGCGGTCCTTTATGCCTTTGGTTGCTGACAGGGCAGCTGACGTTGTTGTTATGTAAGGGATTTTATACCTGATAGCATCCTTTCTTATATAGGAATCGTCATACTCGCTGAGCCTGCCTGCCGGGGTGTTCACAACCAGGTCAATCTCGCCGTTCTTGATGGCATCAACAATATTTGGTCTGCCTTCATGAACCTTCAGTATGAGTGTAGCCGGTATACCGTTTTCTTCAAGGAATTTTCTGGTCCCGCCGGTAGATATGATTTTAAACCCCATTTCATGGAAATTCCTGGCAGCTTCCAGTATCCTTTTTTTGTCACGGTTTGCAATAGTTATAAGCACGGTACCACTTACAGGTAGAGGAGATTGTGTTGCTTCCTGTGACTTGAAGAAAGCCATTCCATATGTATCAGCCATACCCAGAACCTCTCCTGTGGAACGCATTTCAGGACCAAGCAGGGGATCTATGGCAGGGAACATATTGAACGGAAAGACAGCTTCCTTTACACCATAATATTTTACAGGCCTGTTCTTAAGATTGAAATCAGACAACTTCTGTCCCAGGAGTATCTGGGTGGCTATTCTTGCCATCGAAACGTTACACACCTTTGAGACAAGCGGTACTGTCCGGGAAGCCCGGGGATTGGCTTCAAGGATATATACAACATCTTCATATATGGCATACTGAATATTCATGAGCCCGACAACATTTAGCTCCATGGCTATTCTCCGGGTATAATCATAAATAGTCTTTTTGTGATCTTTCGGGATGACTACCGGAGGGATAACACAGGCTGAATCTCCGGAATGTATTCCGGCATATTCAATATGCTGCATAACAGCCGGAACGAAGGCATCAACTCCGTCAGATATTGCATCTGCTTCTGTTTCTATCGCATCTTCAAGAAATTTATCGAGAAGAAGCGGCCGGTCTGGTGAAACTCCCACTGCTTTGACAACATACTCTTCAAGCATCTGCTCGTCGAGTATTATTTTCATTGCACGGCCCCCAAGCACATATGAAGGGCGTATCATTAGCGGGTACCCTATCTTTTCAGCTATTGACATTGCCTCATTCAGATTACTGGCCATACCCGATTCCGGCTGGGGAATGCCGAGCTTTTCTATTATATGCCTGAACCTGTCACGATCCTCGGCAAGATCAATAACTTCAGATGTTGTTCCAAGTATCTTTACACCAGCCTCAGTCAGCTCACGCGCAAGATTGAGAGGTGTCTGCCCACCGAACTGGACAATAACTCCTTCGGGTTTTTCCTTCTCATAGATGCTCAGAACATCTTCGGCAGTCAACGGCTCGAAATAAAGCTTGTCAGAGGTATCGTAATCAGTGGAAACAGTTTCCGGGTTACAGTTAACCATTATTGATTCAAAACCGGCATCCCGTATCGCAAAAGCTGCATGAACACAGCAATAATCAAACTCAATACCCTGGCCAATCCTGTTGGGCCCTCCGCCAAGAACCATGATTTTCTTCCTGTTGCTCACCCTTACCTTGTCGGGTGCATTATAGGTTGAAAAATAATATGCTGCATCTTCCACGCCACTAACCGGAACGGGTTCCCATGCTTCCTTTAAACCCAGGGAAAGACGTTTTTCCCTTATATCATTTTCAGGAATATCGAGCAGCTTTGACAGATACCTGTCGGCAAAACCATTCTTTTTTGCACTGATCAGGACATCATCAGGGGGGGAAGAGCCTCTGAATGTCAGGATTTTCTCTTCTTCCTCCACAAGCTCCTTCATCTGCCGGATGAAATACGGCTTTATAAAAGTCCGTCTGTAAAGATCTTCAACATCAGCTCCCTTGCGCAGGGCTTCATACATAATGAACTGCCGTTCACTGGACGGGTGTTTTAACATTCCAAAAAGCTCTTCGAGAGATTTTTTGTTGAAATCTTTTGCAAATCCAAGTCCGTAACGTCCTATCTCAAGTGACCGGATAGCTTTCTGAAAGGCTTCCTTATAAGTCTTGCCGATGCTCATTACCTCTCCTACAGCCTGCATCTGGGTTCCAAGCCTGTCTTCAAGGCCTTCAAATTTCTCGAATGCCCAGCGGGCAAATTTCACCACCACATAATCGCCCGACGGGGTATACTTGTCCAGTGTTCCGTCTCTCCAGTAAGGAATTTCATCAAGAGTAAGACCTCCGGCAAGAAGTGATGATACAAATGCAATAGGGAATCCGGTAGCCTTTGATGCCAGAGCGGAAGACCTCGATGTCCGGGGATTAATTTCTATCACCACAACCCTTCCGGTCTTCGGATCATGAGCAAACTGAACATTTGTTCCGCCAATCACTTCGATCGCTTCAACAATATCATAGGAATATTTCTGAAGGCGTTTCTGAAGTTCAGGGCTTATTGTAAGCATAGGTGCAGTACAATAAGAGTCACCTGTATGAACACCCATTGCATCAACATTCTCGATAAAACAGACTGTGATCATCTGGTTTTTTGAATCCCTCACAACTTCCAGTTCGAGCTCTTCCCATCCCGCAACCGATTCCTCGATAAGTATCTGGTGGACAATACTTGCAGCAAGGCCCCTGCTGGCAATGGTGCGGAGCTCTTCCAGGTTATATACCAGTCCTCCTCCCGTTCCTCCCATTGTATAGGCAGGTCTTACCACGACCGGATATCCCAGTTCAGCCGCGACCTTTTCAGCCTCTTCAACGCTGTTAACCGCTTTGCTGTGAGGCATCTCTATGCCGAGACGATTCATCGTTTCCTTGAAAGCCGTCCTGTCCTCACCACGCTCTATGGCATCAATATTTACACCGATAACCTTAACATTGTATTTTTCAAGAATACCTTTTTTTGCCAGAAGCGATGACAGATTCAAACCTGTCTGCCCGCCAAGGTTGGGTAGCAGGGCATCAGGACGTTCCTTCTTGATAATTTCGGTTAGTGCATATTCGTTGAGGGGTTCAATATAGGTTATATCGGCAATGCCCGGGTCGGTCATTATAGTTGCAGGGTTAGAATTGACCAGGATTATCTTATATCCCATCGACCGCAATGCCTTGCATGCCTGGGTGCCTGAGTAATCAAATTCACAAGCCTGTCCGATAATTATCGGGCCGGAACCAATTATCAATACCTTTTCTATGTCTGTCCGCTTTGGCATAATCTATCTGAATTAAAAACCGCCGAAAGATAGAAAATCAATCCGAGGGGAAAATAAAACCGGACTGAAATAAACAAACAAAATATCAAAGTCAGTGACCAGTTGATTAAATCTGTCAGATCATTAGTATTTACCATATTCCATCAGCGTGTCCCACATTGCCCAGAAATTCTCCGGAGGAACATCTTCCTGAATATTATGTACCGTAGTAAATACAAATCCTCCGCCGGGAGCCAGAATATCAATTATCTTTTTAACCTCATCCCTGACCTGCTGAGGCGTTCCATCTCTCAGGGTCAATTGTGTATTAATACCTCCTCCCCAGAAGACCAGGTCCTTTCCGAAATCACGCTTAAGCTCCTTCAGATCCATGTTTGCAGCGGTGAACTGAACGGGATTATAAATATCAAGGCCGGCTTCTATAAGATCGGGAAGAAGAATGCGGACCGATCCGCAGGTATGCATAAAGATCTTAATTCCGGGTAATCTACGTTTGATATGCGACCAGAGATCCCTGAACCGTTTAATAACTGTTTTCCTCAGGAAGTCCGGTTCAAGAAGAGTTGAAGTCTGTGTACCGAGATCATCACATTCGGATATGACGCTTATCCTGCCGTTCATATCATTCTCATAGAGCCAGTCGATAACAAGGTCCCAGTACTGCCATTTATACTGCAGTACAACATCCAGAAGTTGTTCAACCCCGGCCTGATCCATCACTGTATCTATGAACCAGTTTTCATATCCCCTGATCCTCAGTGATGTTTCGGTAAGTCCTGCACAGTTCCTGTCGATTATGACTCCCGAATCGGAAATGATTTGTGCCTGTTCAGCCAGATCCCTGCGGATTGTATCTGCATGAAGCGAAATATCCGGTACCTTATAATGTTTCAGACCTTCTCCGATAGATGAGAAACTTTCAAGAGGATAAGTATACTGGTTGTAATACATATCTTTAAGTTCATCCATTTTCCAGAGGCAGCCCCATACATCGGTTATCTCCCTGACGCTGCCCTTATGTACGAGAATATCTTCAAAATCAGGGATCCTCCGGGCCCCCATCCTTCTTATATCACAATTCAGTTTTTTCAGAGTTTCTTCAACCGGGGTTACTATCTGCTGGATCGGATCAATTTCCTTCAGGTCATATTCTCCTGACAATCCACGGTATTCCATTGCCCTGACAAAAGCTTTTTTGTTTATTCCCGTTACTGTGGTTCCCGCTATATCATAGGGGATCCTGTCCGCTTCCATATGTCCGAGGGCAGTATTCAGTCGTTCAAAGCTTTTCATAAAAGGTCACAGATTTAATGGTTTTATTTTCGGGATGAGAAGATGCATAATTCCGAGGGCGAAAAAATAACCGAGTGAAGCTATCAGGAAGGGTACTGTATAACCTTCCATTCCCATATTCTGGAGAAGACCGCCGACAAGTTGTGCAATAAGTGCACCTCCGACGGCTCCGGCAAATCCACCGATACCCGTAACGGATGCTGTTGCTTTACGCGGGAAAATGTCAGACATCAGGCTGAAAATGTTTGCCGACCAGCCGCAATGTCCGCCGGCAGCAAGAGCAATAAGCCCTATGGCCAACCACATATTATTCACATGAGGAACCAGCATTACAGGGAGTGCAAACAGTGCACATATCAGAAAGCCCGTTTTCCTTCCCTTATTAAGGGTCCATCCCTTTTTAAGGAAGCCTGAGGTGAGCCATCCGAGGAATATACCTCCTCCCCATGATATAAGGTAGATTGTGAAAAAAGGAATGCCAATTTCCTTAAGGTTAAGGCCATATTTCCCGTTGAGGAACTTTGCTCCCCAGAAAAGATAGAACCACCAGATAGGATCAGCCATGAATTTTCCAACACAGATACCCCACATTTCCCTGGTTTTAAGCAAGGTTGTCCATTTTATTTTTTCAGGGGATTCAGCGGTCAGATCACTGTTTATATAGTCGAGTTCCTGTTTACTTACAAGCCAGTGTTTTTCAGGTTTCCTGTAAAATAACAACCAGCATATTATCCAGATCATGCTGACCGGGAATGTCCAGAGGAAGGCTGCCCTCCAGTCATTCCCGAAAGCTGCTACAATAACAGGAATCAGAAGAGGTGAAAGCAAAGTACCTGCATTTGCACCTCCGTTAAACAGACCGACTGCAAAGGCACGTTCCTTTTTCGGGAACCATTCTGCCAGTACCTTATTTGCAACAGGGAAATTGCCGGACTGACCCACAGAGAGACCCAGACGGGCAAGAGCAAATCCGATCCATGATCCTGCCAGAGCAGTGGCAGCCTGTGCAACAGCCCATAATCCTAAAGAAACCGAATACCCGGCCTTTGTTCCTATCTTGTCAACGATAACCCCCATTATCAGGAAACAGAGTGCATAACCGATCATGAATGCACTGTTAATATGTCCATATTGCTTTTCGGTCCAGCCTATCTCATCCTGAAGGAAAGGTGCCATGATCCCGAGAGCTGACCTGTCGAGATAAAGCAATGTAGTTGCTATAAAGAGAAAAAGAAGGATTATCCACCTGATCCTGGTTCTGTTCATTAGGATTTTATTTTCATAAATAATAACCTTTGTGAATCCCTGGTATAACCCATTGCGGGACTTTGTGTTTATAGTTTTTTCTTAACCACAAAGGATCACAAAGGTCATCACTAAGTAACACAAAGGAATACAATAAACTAAATATGTCTTTGAATCAGATATTTTAAGATCTGTTTCAAACATTTTCGGGAACAACAAATGGTTTCCGGTATTCCCTGGTAAGCAAAGCATCAGCATCAGGGGCATTAATAAATTTCATCTTCACAGGGTCGAATTCAAGGGAACGGCCGAGCCTGAAGGATATATTTCCAAGGTGCATCAGGGCACATGAGTAGAAACCATCTCTTATGTCAGCATTTGCAAGTTTGGCGTTTCCTGCCCGGATAGCATCAATAAATGCTTTGTAATGGTCACCCAGTCCGCTTCCTTTTTCTCCCTCTTTGCGTTCCTTGCCATAATAAACCTGCCACTCATTCACATTCTTGGTCATAAATCCTTTCGAACCGTAGAACAGATTACCGATAACATTATCGGCGCTGACCATATAAGCATCCTCCTTCGGGTTATCACTTTTAATGCCCTCCCTGTTTGTTATCCAGTGCCTCACTTCAAACTGAAGTATTTTCTTTTTATCACCACCACCATCGGGATTGGGAAATTCAAATATTGCAATAAGGCCGTTAGGGGTGTTCTGATCATCATCAAACATAAAATGACCTCCGGCGGCTGTTATTTTAACAGGAAGCGTTACATTCAGTCCCCAGCGGGCAATATCCATTTCATGAACACCCTGGTTGCCCATGTCGCCGTTCCCGTATTCCCAGTTCCAGTGCCAGTTATAGTGGAACCGGTTCTTTGAGAAAGGCCTTTTGGGAGCAGGACCGAGCCACAGATCGTAATCCACACCAGTAGGTACCGGTTCATCCGGAGTTTTTCCGATTGTATCGCGCCATTTGTAGCATAATCCCTTGGCCATATATACTTCGCCAAGTTTTCCCGAATGCAGGAACTGAGCCATGGATTGGGCACAGGGATTGCTTCTCTGCTCTGCTCCGTCCTGAACCACGAGCTTGTATTTTTCGGCAGCTTCCACCAGCTTTCTGCCCTCAAAGAAATTATAGCAGCATGGCTTTTCTACTGAAACATGTTTTCCTGCCTGAAGCGCCCAGATTGCTGCCAGGGCATGCCAGTGATTCGGTGTGGCTATTGAAACTGCATCAATGTCCTTATCTTCATACATCTTCCTCAGATCGGTGAATAGCTTCGGTGCCGGTAATCCTTTATCTGTATAGTATTTCTTTACCCTTTCAGGGAAAAGATTGCTGTCGACATCACAAATTGCTGACACTGAAACATCAGGAAGCTTCGAATATTCTGCAATATGTGCCTGTCCCTGGGCCCGTATGCCGATTACCGCAACATTTACCCGGTCATTTGCACCTTTCCATCCGGAATCAGGAAGGATTAAGGGTGACATACCTATTCCCATCGTTCCGGCAGCTGCTGTTTTACTGAATTCGCGTCTGTTCATATGATTAGAATGATTTAATAGAAATATTGATAAATGTACTATTTAACTTACATAAAATGTCTCCTATTTGAGTCCTTAATGTAATCCTTGTGTGACTTTTGGGAACCACATGTACATGAAGTCCTCTTTTATTGGCTTAAGGGATTTGTTTCAATATTCCTTTAAAAGAGATTCATAAGGTATTTTCATTCTTTCGTGGAGCCTCCTTATCATTTCGAGATTCAATTTTCTTTTACGGGAAAAAATTTCTGAGACTCTGCTTTTATATCCGATTATTTCAGCTAAGTCTTTATTATCCATATTCATTTGTTCCATCCGGAATTTTATTGCTTCTATTGGATCAGGCGAGTCAATCGGATAGTGTTCATCTTCATATTTATCAATGAGAATGCCAAGTAGTTCTGCTTCGTCTCCCTCAGGTGTATCCGGCAAGGCATCAAAAATAGCCTCAAGTCTTTTTAAGGCTTTGTTATACTCCTCTTCTGTTTTAATTACTTTTATTTTCATTTTGTCACATTTTATCAATTTTGAGTTTATCATATTCTATATGAGTGCCAATGAACAGTATAAAAACCCAGCCTCTTCGGTAATTTATCCTGACAACTAATCTGTATTTATTACCACAAATATTAAATATTACCTTTCCGTCTTTGAGAATACTTGCTTTAGGATATTCAGCCTTGATTTTTGAGGGAGATGCCCATTTAGCTATTGAGGCTTCTTTATACCAGGTTTTAAGTTGTTCTTCTGTATCAGCATGCTTGTCCCGGAAATCTCTCAGAATTTTCTTTGCAAATACTCTCATTAATTGTGATTGTTGAAGCAAAGATAATAAAAGGTTACCAATTTGGTAATTAACTTTAATAATTCATAAACTTTGTGATACCTTTGTGATCCTGAAAGCTAAAGGTATCGCATTATTGTATGATTTTTGACGGATTAATTTTACAGGAATTATAAAGAAGGGGGAAAAAGCAGTGGGATGAATTCAAAAATGATAAAATATATAATCATATCTTTCATATTTCTTTCCTTGTCACTGGAAGTCCATTCTCAAAAAGCGGACCTCCTTATTACCGGGACCAAAAAAACAGGCATCAACGAGTGGCAGATTCTTGACGGTCAGTACAGGCTTGTTATATCGGGGAATGATTTTGCCGGGCAGGATTCGGTATTTTTCGGACTGGAAGCGGAAAGAAGGTACTTACTTCAGATTTATGTGCCGGGTATAATTAATAAGGATAGTTCACTAATGACACTACATATCAACGGCGAACCAATCTTGTCTGTAGAACCGGATGGAGAACCTGGAGATCGCTTTTTACCATTCTTTACAGGAGTTAAGAAGGAACTGAGCAAAATAGTCGGTGGTACAAATGCTTCTATTGCTGATTTCCCGTGGCAGGTTTATTATGAATCGGGCGATTTTATGTGCGGGGGATCAATAATTGCAGGGAACTGGATCATTACTGCGGCACATTGTACAGAGAATGAGGACGGAAGCGCTATCCCCGTCTCAGAAATGTTCGTTAAAGCCGGTGCAACCAATCCTTACAATGTTCATGAGGGTGAAAGATATCAGGTCAGCCAGGTCATCCTGCATGAAGATTATAACAGCCGGACTCTTGCCAATGATATTGCCCTTACGAAGCTTAAGGATCCTGTTGATGTTCCAGATGCCCGGCCGATAAAGCTGGTCACAGCTGATGATGCAGGGGAAGGCGCCACTGATCCGGGTGTAATATCCTGGGTTACAGGCTGGGGCCTGACAGATATTTCTCCGGAAGTTCTTCCATATACCCTGCAGAAAGTCCAGCTTCCGATCGTATCGAGGTTACAGGCATCAACAGTGTGGCGCAGCATACCCGATAATTTCATAATGGCAGGTTACCGCGATGCAACAAGGGATGCCTGCAACGGCGACAGCGGAGGTCCGATGGTGGTTCCTGTTTCAGGCGAATACAGGCTCGCAGGAATAACCAGCTGGGGAAGCGAAGATTGTGATACCTACAGCGCTTATACAGAGATATCAGCATTTGAAGAGTGGATAAGGACAAAAACCGGGATACAGGAGTTTACACCTCCCATCCCGGCAGGAGATACAATAATATGCCACGGAGAAAATTTCAGTTACTATTCAGTCAGTCCCGTTACCGGAGCTACAGAATATCAATGGGAACTTTTTCCTGAAGAGGCCGGCACAATTGAAGGCAATTCCCGGACCGGTACTGTAGTATGGGAACCTGAATATCTAGGCCCTGCAACCATAAAACTGAGGGTCAGGATTAACGGGACCTTATCAGAATGGTCCCGACTCGGTGTTGAAGTCGTTATGAACACTAAGATTATAAGCCAACCGCCTGACAGGATCCTCTGTGCCGGACAAACGATAGATCTGACTATTTCTGCCGAGGGACATAATAAAAAGTTTTCCTGGTACAAAGATGATGTCCTTATAACCACACTTGATACTGGAGCTTACAGCATAACCGGCGCTTCAACAGGCAATTCGGGGATATATAAATGTAAGATTGGGGGATCATGCGGTACTCTTTTCACAAATAATATTGCAGTTACAGTTCATCAGCTGACAAAGATTAACTATGTAACTCCCGATATAAGCGCTGAAAACGGAGAAGATATATCGCTCAAAGTCCTTGCCGAAGGCCATGATTTAACTTATCAGTGGTTCAGGAATAATGAAATACTTGAAAACTCAGTTTACAGTAGTCTGGAACTGACAGATGCAAATGCTTCAGATATCGGTCTTTATCAGGTTCTGGTTAAAGGTACCTGCGGTACGGAGCTGAGCAGCAAATCCTATCTGTATATCAGGAAGGAGAAAAATCCTGAAGATCCTGAAGTATTTATCTGGCCTACGGTAACAGACGGGATTATAAATACAGCACTCAGCACTGATGAAATTTATAGTGTCGTTATGTTCAGTTATACGGGAAAGATAATCAGGGAACTTACCGATTGCCGTTATCAGACGGTCATTAACATGGATAATTATCCCCGCGGATTGTATATTATCCGGGTTTACAACAGGAATTTCAGGTGGACCCAGAAATTCATTAAACAATAAGAAATAATATTACCTTTAAAATCAAAACCTATTATGATGAAGACAGACAGGAGAACATTTATTAAAACAGGAGCCTTGGCCCTTACCGGCACTGCATTTATGGGAAGATCAGCATTTGCAGCGCCAAAAAAGAAGGGAATAGTCGGCTTACAGCTATATTCAATCCGTGCCGAAATGACAAAAGATCCCCTCGGATCGCTTAAAAAACTTGCCGAAATGGGGTATGTATATGTTGAACACGCAAGTTATGTTAACCGTAAATTCTATGGTTATACGCCTTCAGAATTCAGGAAAGTACTTGATGACCTGGGATTGAAGATGATAAGCGGTCATACCGTTATGGGCCGTCAGCACTGGGATGAATCAAAAAAGGATTTCTCCGACAGCTGGAAATATACTGTGGATGATGCTGCAATACTCGGCCAGCAATATGTTGTAAGTCCTTCAATGGATAACAGCATGAGGAATAACTATGACGATTTTAAACGTTATATGGACGTTTTTAATAAATGCGGCGAACTTTGTAAAAAGCAGGGGATGAAATTTGGTTACCATAATCATGATTTTGAGTTCAGTGAAAAGCTTAACGGCGAAAAACTTTTCGATATCATGATGAAGAGCATGGATCCCGAAATGGTTGTTGTTCAGCTAGATATTGGAAATTTATACAATGGAGGTGCCATAGCTCTCGATGTGGTTAAACAGTACCCTGGAAGGTTCGAGAATATTCATGTAAAGGATGAAATAAAAGCTTCCGGCGGCAACGAACAGTATGAAAGCTGTATTCTCGGGGAAGGTATTGTGAATGCTAAAAAAGTCACTAAGCTGGCAACAAAAATTGGAGGTACCAGGGTTTATATAATCGAGCAGGAATCATACCAGGGCAAAACTCCGATGGAGTGTGTAAAAGAAGACCTGGCTGTTATGCGGAAATGGGGGTATTGATATTGGGCCTTCCCGTATTTCCTGACAATTTCCTGATCAGTATCCATATTTTGGAAAGTCTTGGCGGCTTTTTAAGAAGCTGTAAAATGCTTTCTTTATCTTCAGCACTTAAAAGATCGGAGTGATTTACATATTCCCTGCTGAAAGTGAGAATTTTATCAGCATCATCGGGCCTCAGCCTGCAGCAGCTGCCTACTATACCGATAAACATCTTATCTAAATTGTAATATTCATCAGTCACCTTGTTAATAAACCTCAGGGGAATGATCTTTTTCAGCAAGCCTCCGTGTGGTGACATTCTCAGGATCAGTCGGTTAAGATCTCTCTGTTTCATAAGCATCGGAGGAAAAGTATCAAAATACCACAGATCACCTTTATGAAGAGCATAGTTCCTTAATGTGGGATGAAATCCTATATCGGTCTCTCTGTCTTTTCTGTTCAGGAATTGTACAATTTCACTGAAAACCTTTGTAAGCAGATCTTTTAGTTCTTCCTGATCAGCTTTAATGATACAGTTCCTCAATAATTCACCATCCCGGAACGAATCCTGAATGATAATTATCTGATGGTTATTCCCTGTATGCCTCGATATGATAGATGTTTCAGGAATCCTTATACCTGCTGTTTTAAGCTTTTTTATATATTCATCATGATTATTAATTATATATGTTACTAATCTTTCATTCTTCACAGGGAGGTATAATTTAATAAAAAAAGCTTCTTCACCGCGGTATATGCGGAATGGTCGGGAGAAATAACCAAGATCAGAGACTTTCTCTTTTGATTCCAGCCCGGAAATAATAGCATCGATCTCGTCCTTTGTAAATAACGGCATATTATACTTTTCAAATGTTTATTTTCATAGAATTTTCACATCAAGAGGTCTGCGGTAAACGGCCCTTTTATACTTTACAGCCGGGTAGCCCAGGCAGATGGCAGTTAATACACTCTGGTTACTTTTGAGCTGAGCAAGTTTTCTGATCGATCTGAACCTGGTTGCCAGCTCGACAAAATATCCGTTCATCAGTGTTCCTATTCCCAGGGTCTGGGCTGCAAGATCAATTGTGGTACTGGCAATCCCCGCATCCCATTGTGGTATCCTGAAATATTTCTCTTCAGTATAAATAATAAGAAGACACGGAGCTCCCCTGAGAAATGTGTCAATCCCTTCCCTGTAGTAGATGTCGACAAGCCTTGATGCACTGCTTTTCTTTTTTTTCTTCATGAATAACCTTACGGGAAAACTTTCCGATAACTTCAGCGCGATCCTCATTTTCGATGCCATTGAGTTACTTATCTTCTTCAGGATATCAGGATCGGTAATGAATTTATATTTAAGTGATTGTTTGTTCGATCCGGTGGGGATATATTTTACCACCTGCATTAGTTTATCAATATGTTCCTGTTTAAGAACATCCTTTCTGAAATTTCTTATGCTTCGTCTGTTCCTTACAAGATGCGAGAACTGGTCAAAGCTGATACCCGGATCAACCATTTCCGTGTATTCATTCATATCCGTTCTCGTGTTTATAATTGCATTTACCGGGCAGACGGCAATGCACTGCCCGCAATCATTACATCCGGCTTCGATCAGCTTGAGTGGTCTTCCGTCATCCTCAACAATAATACGTTTTGAACCGCACACCCTGCTGCACAATCCACACCTGGTGCAAACCCCGTAGTCAATTATTATATTCATTCCTAAGTGGCAATCTTAATGAAAGTTCAAAATTAGTCAATCTGCTTCTCTAAACAATAAGTATTTTAAATCCTGAGGTCATAAAGAAATCGTTTATATTTACGTATTATGATGACAGATGATAAATATCCTGATGATCAGGATGAGAAAGATGAATCGGATCAGGGGACCAGGAAGGAGATCTCTCCGGAAACCGGTAAGCCGGGAAATAATTCCGGAGAAAACTTTCTTGATATGATTGAAAGTCTGGCGCTGAGGCAGAAGAACATCTTATCGCCTGAAGCATCCGGAAGCAGCAATGACCTGACCTCCATTACAATTAACGATTTCCCAGTGGTTGAATCTGACCAGAGGACCATCCGTAAGATCGAAGAACTGAATTCAATAGTGCGGGCCATTGAAAGCAGACCCGCATCAAATGCTGATATACATCTGGACAGATCATATAAGATCAATTATAATTCTGAACTTAACAGTGCACAGCTTGAAGCTGTTGTGACACTGAACGGACCTGTTCTTGTGATAGCCGGCGCAGGAAGCGGAAAAACGAGAGTAATCGTTCACAGGGTAGCCTTCATGCTCGAGAACGGCATTGACCCTGAAGATATATTGCTGCTTACATTTACACGAAAGGCAGCATCCGAGATGCTGGGAAGGGTTCAGAAGCTTCTCAATGATGTTTCGGCAACAAAGGTTTTCGGGGGAACATTTCATTCATTTTCAAATTATATCCTTAGAAAATATGCAGGATTACTTAATATCTCAGCCGGTTTTACAATAATCGATGATGAAGATTCAGCCGATACTATCGATCTGATAAGATCGGAACTGAAGATTGATAAGAAGGAAAAGGCTTTTCCGAGGAAAAACAGGATACAGGAAATAATATCTTCAGCAAGGAACAGGAACCTTACTATAAGGGAGGTTATTGAAAATGAGTTTACCGGGCTTAAAGGATTCATCGGCCAGATTGAGCTGATCAGCCAGGGGTACACAAAATATAAAAAAATATGTAATCTGTTTGATTATGATGATCTTATGGATGTCCTGAGAGATTCCCTCAGGGATAACAGGATCTTCAGGAAAAGGCTGAATGAAAAATTCAGGTATATAATGGTCGATGAATACCAGGATACCAATGTAGTACAGAAAGAGATCGTTGAATACCTGGCTGAAGGGTCATCGAATATTATGGTTGTCGGCGATGATTCGCAAAGTATATATTCATTCAGGGGAGCTGACTATGAGAATATTTTAAGATTTCCCCAAAAATATCCCGGCTGCAAAGTCGTCAGGATAGAGGAAAATTACCGGAGCAACCAGAAAATTCTGGATTTTACCAATGAGATCATACTGAACTCAAAGATCGGATACAGGAAAAAACTCTTTTCCAGGATACAATATGAGGCTTTACCGGTTGTGAGAAAGCTATATGATCAGGAAGCCGAGGCTGAATTTATAGTTGATAAAATCCTGGAATACAGAGAACAGGGTGTGGCACTTAACCAGATCGCGATTCTGGTGCGAGCTTTCTGGCATGCCAGGTATATTGAACTCGAACTTGCCAGGCGAAGCATCCCGTATATTGCCGTCGGTGGTCTGAAATTCAATGAAAGGAAGCATGTAAAAGATGTGATCTCATACCTGCGGATAATGATGAATCCATATGATGCGGTAGCCTGGCACAGGGTACTTAAGTACATTCCCGGAGTGGGTATGGTGACTGCCTCGAAGATAATCGGGAAAATTGTGGCAGAAAAGGGTTTGAACATTAATGAATATGAGAAGAGCAAGTTTGCCACAGAACTGAAGAGACTTGCCATAATGCTTGAAAGGGGAAAGGACACGAACATTAAGGTTCCCGGGAAAATTGAGATCATCAGGGAGTATTATCTTCCGATATTACAGGCTCGGGAGTATGATTACCAGGTAAGGATACTGGATATAAATGTACTTGTTGATCTGGCATCAGGATATGATAACCTCGAGAAATTCCTTACTGACTTTGCGCTCGATCCGCCGTCGAAGAATTTCGGCACCAGAACAGTCCCCCTTATTGATGAGGGAGAAGACAATCCTCTGACAATATCAACTATACATTCGGCCAAGGGGCTGGAATGGTACAGTGTTATTATCCCTCATGCCCTGGATGGTCTGATCCCTTCAGTAAGATCCCTGAACAGCATAACGGAAGTTGAAGAGGAAAGAAGGTTATTTTATGTAGCCTGCAGCCGCGCAAAGCACGACCTCCTGATCACAATGCCTTCATTCGTTGTGAATTATGATGCCTTTCTTTCTTATCCAAGCCGCTTTCTTGTAGAAATAAGCCGGGATAAGTTCTTCTATAAATGAAAAAATCAGTTCAGCCTTATATATTTCTCGATCCAATGCCTTGCCGGATCGGGTTTACCGGCATTATCAACCGGAAATATATGTAGCAGAGTATCATTCCTTATGTCAAGCCATATCTTGTTCTTATTGCCTTCGTATGCCTGATCGAAATGATAAAGAATGGTTTCCTCATAAATATTTCCGTCAAGGGTAAAAGTACCTACCCCAAACCTGTAGCTTGCTGTAGTATCAACTTCGTATTTCCCTACGAAGCTGAAATGGTTACCCGACCACATTTTGATCTGGCTTACCTTATAACGCTCGGAAAAATAATTCGTTATTTTTCCTCTTTCGATCATCTGCATTTGGACCATTTTCCATGTTCCCTCGGGATTATTGGCTGGCTTTTTTCCGCATGCCGATACCATCAGCATTAAAACAATACCTAAAAGAACTTTTTTCATGACAAAACATTTAATTGTTAATTCAGAACTGCCGACTCCTCATTCAGTAAAATTACAAAACAAGTAAATACAAGTCAATTAATTTTTCCTCTGATAATAGTATTCCGGACAGAATTTGAATTAATCTGATCGGTGTGTTATATCTGTAAGGTGTCCGGCCTCATCCCCTAAATCCCCCTCTTCCGGAGTGAGAGGGGGACTGCATTCAACAAACCTGGATCAATTTAGGGAGAGGCAATTCCCCGATGTAGGGATTAAGTGAGAGGCCGACCAATAAAATACGTATTTTAATACGTATTAAAATACGTATTAAAATACGTAGGTAAGTATACCGGAAAGCATATATCCGGGAGGGCTTATTTTTCGGAGTTTTCTCTTCTCTTTTAATTTACTGTAAAAAGGTGTATTTTTATGCACATTGTATATATTACGACAAAAGGACAGTACCCCGGATGCGAACGTTTTTGTCCCGGGTTGATTATTTAATTATTAATCAGGCTCTTCTGTAAAAATATCTTTATAGTCATGCACAGAATACCGGGTATAATAATCCTGATTGTTATATTTTTCCCATCGCCGGCCACAGGTCAGGACAGGTCTGATTCATTAATAACATATCAGCGTGTTGATCTTTCTCGGGAAGAAATCAGATATAATGTTTCATTGTTCATACAGGCACCAGTGCGCCAGCGTTGAGTATGATTCACCATCATCGCACGAATATGACCAGAAGCTTCATTACGATATGATCGTAATACACCTTGGATTGAATTTCATGAACAGATAATCACAGGAGATAACCATACGGCTTGAATGATGAGACCCAGGCTGATAATATTCGCAGTTATTTTAATCCCGATTCAGTGTCTTGCACAGAACCTTGTCATCAATGAGGTTTGTTATTCCAATAAAAACATATTGTATGACAAAGATAACGATACCCCGGACTGGTTCGAATTGTATAATCAGGGCAGTCATCATATGGATCTGGTTGAATATAAAGTGACTGACGATACGAGTAAAAGTCAGTTCTGGCATTTCCCGGAGTGCCGTATTGAGCCCGGAGCTTACATTGTCGTATTTGCATCAGGGAAGGACATTAAGAAAAAGGATCAGATGCATACAGATTTTAAGCTTGGAAACATGCGGGAATCCCTGTTCCTGATAGATCATAATGGTAATATTGCCGATGAAATCAAACCGGTTTGCATACCAACGGATCATACAATCGCAAGATTCCCTGACGGAACGGGTAACCTGGTCGTAATGAAACCTTCCCCTGGAATCACAAATAATAATTCTGAGATAATTACTGTTAATTATAATAAGGATGAATTAATTATCAACTACCCCGGGGGGATGTACGATTCACCGGTTTCCGTGACATTATCAAATAATCATCGATCCTGACCTGGATATTATCGGTTATGAATGGGATACTATTGTCGAGGAAGGCGACATAAATGAATATAACAGGCTGACAGATTATATAAGGAATGCTGATCAATCATCCTCTGAATTTTATGAGAAGATACGTGAAGAAGTTGATATTGAAGGACTTATTGATTATTTCACGGCACAGCTCTATTTTGCTAATGCAGACTGGCCGAAAAAGAATCTCGAATTATGGAGGCTAAGGGAAGAGGGATCGAAATGGAGATATTTCTTTTTTGATCCTGACGCAGCAATGATCTGGATCAATTATAACCAGATTGCGGATCATCTTGACCAGATTAAGAATCAGCAAAAGCCCTGAAGATAAAATTAACTTTTTAATATTATTTTTCTTTTAACATGACTCCGGATTCATTAAACGTCTGAAATCCATAAATGTTCCGTGAGCATCAGAGTATGGCGGGGCGAAATTATTGTAAAACAAATTCAAAGCATCTTTGTTATATATTGTAAATATCATAAAATGGGAAAAAATATATTTTCAATTGCATTTCTGACTTTGATTTCACTGACTTTATCAGGTCAGCAGGGACTGTCGGTCGGAGATAAGGCTCCTTTATTCAAAGCCCCGGCTGATGATGGCAGTACCTGGGATATCAGCAGTTTCCTTGGGAATAATTATATAGTTGTTTACTTCTATCCTGCCGCAATGACCGGAGGATGTACGAAGCAGGCATGTTCCTACCGTGATCATAAAGATGATCTGAAAGCAGCAGGAGTTGAGGTAGTTGGGGTGAGTGGTGATAAGATTGAAAATCTCAGACTTTTCAAACAGGCTGAAAATCTTAACTTCACCCTTCTTTCCGACGAGAAAGGTGATATAGCAAGGGCTTTCGGAGTACCACTGTCAGACGGCGGAGCAATTAAGCGGAAGGTCGGAGGAAGTGAACATGAGCTTCTTCGCGGAGTAACTGCAAAAAGGTGGACCTTCATTATCGGAAAGGATAAAAAGATAATCTATAAGAACGAATCGGTGAATGCTGAAAAGGATACAGAAGAGGTCCTGAATTTCATAAAACTGCAGACAGCAAGATAAATACGTATTTATCTGAATTTTTCAGAAACCTGTTTATTACTTACCGGAGGATTAGCAGGGAGATATAAGATCAATTCGATGTTGTATTTCTTAACTCCTTTTAAAGTATCATTAAAAGCTGAGGGAAGGAACAGGGCGCTCTTACTTATTCTGTCAGGGAAATAAAGAAAAGCTTAACTGAGGTTAATGACTGAAGGTATCAGGGATTGTAATTTTATGGTATCGCTTTAATGGCGTCGAACCAGCCCGAGCCTTCCAGAACCTGTATTTCAAGGTAGTTTAAAAGATTCTCCTCATTTATTGCAGTTAATGATTCACTGCCAAGAGAAATATTGTTAATCCAGTAACTTAATTTCACTTCAGATTCTGATATTATCTCATATTTGAGTCTTACCAGGTACCAGGTATCATTCTTATACGACCCCAGTACTTTATCTCCACCTCCATATATCTTCCCGTCTCCATCAAATTTAATGAAATAACGCTGAGAAGGACTTGTCCAGGTGGTTGATTTATTTAATCCAATAAGGACTCTGTCCGGATTGCAACCTGATAAAGTTTCATTCCCATTTCTTACTGCTAATTCTATTGTGTAAGGCAGGGACACATTTAAAGGATGATAAGCTATCGCAGCCCAGCAACCACCTGTCTGACCAAATAACCTGAGTGATTTGTTGCCATTATAAAATGTTGAATTATCAACATAATTTTTTGACAAATCTGCACCATTCCCGTCCGGAAACCATTTATCCGGGAAAGTATCTGGATTATAAGTTTCAAAATCATCTGACCAGATGATGGTGCTGTTCCATGGAATTTTCAGGATAAGCGGGTTTTCCTTTGTGGTTTTCATCAATTGCTCTGCCGTAAACTCCATTTTTTGAGGTAAATAACCCTCTTTCTCAAGGAGAAAATGATAAACCGGATATCCTCCCCTGATAATCAGATGATTTGTTGCAGCTTCGAGCTTAAAAGTATAATGCCAGCTGTTTTCAGCATAAACAGTAAGATTTGCTGTAGTAAATTGTATTGCCGGACCCATGCTGAGCGGATTATCAATTACGCAAATTATCCATAAATTCATGGGTATAATGATTTGCATCCCAAAACTGGCATAGCCAAAATCATCCGGAGTCTGTTCTCCAACAAACAATACTTCCGGTGAAACCTTTGTCATCTGGCCTGTAATAATATTAAACGGTATTGGAAGCGGATCACTGACCAGGTATGCCAGAGGAGAATCTTCTACAGGTGAAGCATAAACTACCTCTCCTGACGGATTTATAACCATGAATTTGGTAAGCTTATATTCTCCGGTATTTAATTCCACCTTCTCACTTAAAAATTCGTTACCGAAGGCATATAGAGGAATCAGCGAGTCTGAAAAAACAAAACTGCCTTTCATGTCTTCGATGGAAATCAACAGATGATATGATGTTATAATATTATTATCAGAGAGTTCAATTGATTTTGCAGGACTTTTCACGTCCGGTAAACTAAAGGAAATTTCAAGATTTCCTTTTTCTGAGTCGCGGGTAAATTTCTTTTCACAAGATGATATACTGATAATCGCTGGTGTAATAAGAATAATTGCTGCTAGTCTGATTGAAGCATTCATATTCAGGTATTTTTAGCTTAAGGTAAAGTTATACAAAACTATTCACACTTATGATAAGTCCCGGCGGAAAGTATGGCAGCAATCCCGATTCTGCATTGTACGAAATGGGACAGTGGATGAAAAAGCTTTCAGAAAACGGTGGAAACTATATCAGGATATGGCTCAGTTCACCTTTCTGGCATATTGAAGACCGGAAGGCGGGCGAGTATCGTGAAGAGAAAGCCTCAAGGATCGACCGGCTTGTTGAAATGGCCCGCAAATATAATCTCAGGATAAAGATGACCCTTGAACATTTCCGGAGCCTGACCCTTGATGAGAATCCTCAGGCATGGGCGGTAAAAGATGTTTACCATACTTCCGGGGGTGGGCCGCTTGACAGTATCAGGCAATATCTGGTATCGGCGGAAGGGAAGAAGCTTTTCATTGATAAGCTTGACTTTTACAGGGATCGTTATGGGAGCGATACATTATTTTTCGGATGGGAGGTGTGGAACGAGATGAATGCTGTGAAAGGGCCGGAGGACAGCGCTTTCTTCGCCTGGAATGAACAAATGTTGTCTGAGGTAAAGAACAGATTTCCGGAGAATCTTGCAATGCAGAGCCTTGGGAGTTTTGATGCGGATCAGGTCAGGCCGCTGTACAGGAAGATGATGCTATTACCGGGAAACCAGGTGGCACAGGTTCACAGGTATCTCGATCAGGGAGCTGAAATGGAAATTTGTCATATGCCTATGGATATGATCTGCTCTTCGGCAATTGAGGAATTAAGGTCATATAATACCGGGAAACCTGTTATCCTGGCTGAGACCGGAGCTGTTGAGCCTCGTCACTCAGGGCCAGGTAAATATTATCAGGTCGATACAGCAGGAATAATTCTTCATGATATACTTTTTGCTCCCTTCTTTTCCGGCTCTGCCGGTGCCGGCATGAGCTGGCACTGGGATGCTTATGTGGATAAAAACAACCTCTGGTACCATTTCGGAAGGTTCACTGAGGCGATAAAAGGTATCAATCCCCTTGAAGAAAAATTTGTTACTTCAAAATCAGAGTCTGACGATTTCAGAATATACCAGCTGCGTGGAGAAAAAACTATCCTTATATGGATCAGGGACAAAACAAATACCTGGGAGACTGAACTGAGGGATGGTCAGCAGCCATTAACCAGATCGGGGATTACGTTTGATCTGAAACAAACCGGAATGAACAGATCACCCGAAGAGCTTGCAATTTATGATCCCTGGAAGGATAAATGGCAGGATGCAAAAAATGACGGGTTGGAACTGCTTTTGCCCGGATTCAAAAGGTCATTGGTCATAAGAATCAGGTTGTGATGCTTTTCTGAGAAACCTATGCTTTTCATGCCCTTATCAGACCGGCATTTATAAGGCATGTTTCAGGATCAGAATCGAGAATACCGGAATTATAAACAATTTGAGCCGTAAACTGAGAAATAAATTCTTTTAACTTTACTGTTTGTAACCGGATTACTCCCGTATAAAATTGTATTGCAATGAGGAAATTATTTCAGGCAGTTTCATTTATTTTTCTGAACTTTCCTTTTTCAGCTCCGGGACAGAGACCGGCTCTTCTTTTAATAAGCATACATGATTTCTACTTGCCTTGGGGAAAGGTTCCTTTGGCTGAACCGGAAAAAGCTCTCCGGAATGCAGCTTTGATCCCGGAACAATCCAGGAATGAAGAACTTACGGTAATATACAGCGATAAGCACCTGGTTACATATAAAACGGAGATTGACCGGTTGTATTCTGGTCCTCATCAATTCACAATCTGATACCTCGTTTAAGGCTGGACTATAGGACAATGAAAATCAAACTACAACATATAATTTTTCTGACAGGATTTCTATTCAGTCTTTATGCCTGTGAGTTTACACCTTCGGAAATTCCTTTAAATGAGGTTAAAAAACCTTCAGAGATTCCTCCGGAGATACTGATTGATCTGAAGCCGGAGATGGAAATCCTGCGAATTTCGGGGCCGACCTGGATATCCTATTCTGTTGAGACAGGCAGCCGTGAGTTATATAATATTGAATTTAAATTTGATAATGTTGGTATAGGCAGTTTATATTCCGTATCCGATAGGAAATTTAAAGCTTTTATTAATACAGATACGATCAGGAAAGATACAGGAATGCATGAGTTGGAAATTTCCACTTACACTTCAACAAATTCAGGAAGTATAGCCGATAAAACGGGTATCGAACAATACTGGTATAAAATTTCATGGCCGGTATATGTAAATAAGCTTGCAAAGGATAATTTTACCTTAAATGATCCGGAAGTTTTTTCAGATGGGATTACCTTAAGCTGGCCCGAATATGATTATGCTGATTTTGCCAGATATGAACTATCCTGGAACAGGTACCCCTATGAGAGCGGTGAAGTGAGTATTTCAGATCCACGTCAGAATTCATATTGCGACAAACTCTATGTTGAGGGCATATATTGTAAATATACTATAAACCTTCTTTTTAAAGGTGAAGACTTTCGTTCTGACGACGCAAGTTTTTTCATAGCTATTGAAAATCCGGAGGTTAAGGTTAATTCAGACAGGAGTGTTGATATAAAGTGGGTTCATTCAAAAAACGAAGCGTATGTTCAGCTTTATTATATTGATGTCTCAGTTCCTTTATATGGATATTCTGAAGATCATGAGATTAACGACCTTACCAACACTACCCTTCGTCTGAGCAGACGTATTGGTTTTGGTGGTGACTACAAGGTCCGTCTGCGTTATATACCTAAGGGATTTGACAGATATTATTCAACACTTGAAACAGCTGGAGGAATAAGCACATTTGCTCTGGGCGACTCTGTTCCGGAATTTCAGACGGCATCTGTAATTCAGGGAGAAAATTCTCTCCTTCTTAATAAAAACGGTACCTGTTTTAAATGGAATTTTCTTACAGGAGAAAGTTCTGCTTCAGTTACATTTCCTTCTTCTCCAAACGTTCGCATTCCAGATATCACAGGCTCTCCGGATGGGAATTATTTTGGTTATTTTGAAAATAAGGAATTTGTAATACGTCGAACTTCAGACTTGTCATTTGCCGGAAAACTTGATGTTGAAGCCTACGATGGATCTTATTTTAATATTGCAGATTTATCCATTTCAAATAACGGACTGATTGCCACTGTCTCCAACAATTATTTACGAATTTTTGATATCGGAACCGGTAGTAAATTACTTGAAAAATATTTCAGTAATGATCATTATCTTAAAGAAGCTTTAATCTCACCGGATGGAAAAAATATCGCCATCGTGGCAAATGGCTATCAGGAGGGGACTAATACATTGATCTATAGTAGTATTGATGGAGATCAGCTGGTTGAAGCCGGACGTGTAAATGGGGTTGGAAATGATGACGGTGCTGTCGTAACTTTCTCTCCTCAGGCTGATCAGAAATTTGTGGTATCTCACTGGAAAGAGATTCACAGGTATGTTGTGGAAGTAAGGGATTCCCGTACTTTTGAACTTCTTCATACTGTTGAAATTCCATCCCTGTTTGTACCTGTGGTTTATGATTTTACGACCGACCGTGTAATTTCACGATATCAATCCCATCCGCCGGAGAAATATTCTTATCTGACTGATATGATAAGCGGCATAAGAAAGAAAATAGTCCAGTTTACAGGAAAAGAACCTCTTGTTTTTACGGAAGGGATAGTTTTTTCCGGCAATGGCAGGTCAATTGTGGTTGACAATTATCTTCTTGATTAATTTAATTGTATAATGAGAAAGATTTTCCTTCCATTTTGTATTATATTATCACTAAAGCTTTCAGCGCAGTTTGATCCGGATAAGATTAAACTCGGAATTCATTCAGGACTTTCTTTTTTTGGCCAGGAGGATTTGAAATCCATAAATCAGGAATTTAAAAAACAACTCCCTTTCGAAACAGAGATTATTGATGATTTTAAACCTGTACTCTTTTTCGGAGGGTATTCACAATATGAATTATTAAATCGTTTTGCCCTGGGACCTGTTTATGAGTATCATTATGCCGGCTCACGTCTGGGCGCCAGAGATTATTCAGGAATATTTTCATTTGATCAGTATATTAAATCCCATCAGATCGGAATGAAATTCAGCTATTCATTAATAAGTGAACCGCAAAAAGCTTTTATTGTTGAAATGAATACCGGTATAAATATTACAAAATGGAAAACTGATACAAAACTGGAAATAGGAGAAGAAGGATTCTTCCTGCAACAGGATAAGGATAATTTTACGGGAAAGAGCTGGAATGTCACCCCGGCAATTAGATATATTTATAAGATAATCAATCCTGTTTCTTTATTCGGAAATTTAGCTTATTCTTTCGACCTGGCCGGGAAATATATATATGAAGAAGATAAAAGTCTTGATGTCACAAAAGCTCCCCATTGGGGCGGCTTAAAAGTATCAATTGGAGTAGAATTCTGAAACCCGGTCCTTAAAATCAAACTGGAGCAATGAAAAACCAGCTTGCCCTGAGGATAAGAAATGGAGATGAGTGCTCTTTTGAATTGCTCTTCAGGAAGTATTATGTCAGATTATGCGGGTTCGCCAATAAATTCCTCAAAGATCCCGAAGAGGCACGTGAAATCGTTCAGGATGTATTTCTGAAATTATGGGAGAAAAGAAAAGATATAAAACCGGAGGATTCTCTTACTTCATACCTGTTCAGTATGACCAGGAACAAAAGCATAAACAAGCTGCGCAGGAAAAGTGTCGAATCAAAATATACCGTAATTTTGCAACTGGTCTATGCTGAAAACAGGGAAATATCTCCACACGAATCCCTGCTTGCAAATGAACTGGATAACGAATTCACAGTCGCTGTCGGAAAACTTCCGGATAAATGCAGGGAAATATTCGATTTAAGCAGAATAGAGGGTCTCAGGTACAGTGAGATCGCTTCAATGCTTCAGATATCCGTTAAAACAGTTGAAGCACATATGTCAAAAGCGCTGAAAATCCTCAGAATTGAGCTGAAGGATTATCTAATGATTGTTTTATTCTTCCTGCCGGCATCATCTCTTAGCTTTTTTTGAAGTAAGAATGAAGAACATTCGGATGAAGAATTAAGAACCTTCTGCTTCTGTGTTCTTACTTCTTCTCCCACTTCTTCACTCTTCCTTCGATGGTTCAAATGTTCTTACTTCAATTTAACCAAAAACAAGATCATACTTAAATTGCACGGACCATTTGTCACTAAGGGTAAACAGGGATCAGATTGTATTATCATATATTATAACTATTAAATGAAGGAATATTTGGACTACAGGGAGCTGGTTATTAAATTCTTAGCCGGTGAGATTTCGGATAGCGAAGCCGATATTCTGAGGGAATGGCTGAAAAAGGATCCTGATAACCGGCGGATTTTTGATATTGAGAATGAATTATGGCAGAAAACCGGGATAAAGACCGTTCTTGAACATTTTAAGACTGATGAGGCCTGGTCGGAAATCTCAGGAAAGATTGGGTTGAAAAAAGAAAAGAGTGGCCATGTTGTGACACTCACCAGAGCAAGGTTCAGGATACTGATAGCGGCAGCATCAATCGCCTTTCTTGCCACGCTTGGGGGGATAGCACTATGGATGACCGAAAGAAGATCGGTAAAAATGATATCCGAGGCATCAACAATCATCAGTACCAACGAGGGAGAGAAGGCAAGGATCTGTCTTTCAGACTCTACTAATGTAATAATCAATTCAGGCAGCCTTATTGAATACCAGTCAGATTATAATGTCAGTGAACGTATTGTAAAGCTGAAGGGAGAAGCATTTTTTGATGTCCGGACAAATCCTGAAAAACCTCTTAAGGTACAACTGGAAAAGATGACAATTTCTGCAGCAGGTACCCAGTTCAACATTTTTTCATATGAAAATGAAGACCGTATTGAAGCAACCCTTGAGGAGGGCAAATTAAAAATCGAAATCCCCGGTCAGGAGTCAATTGAGCTGAAAGCCGGCCAGCAGGTCGTTTATTTCACAAAAAAGAATAAAGCCGAGGTGCGGGATGTTAACACAGAGACCTATACATCGTGGAAAGAAAACAAGCTGAGATTTATCGACACACCTTTCGAAGAGGTGTTGAGAGGTATAGCCCGGCGGTATAATGTTACTTTTGAAGTTACCAGCCGCGACCTGATTGATCTCAGATATACTGCTACATTCATAGATGAGTCAATTGAAGACGTAATGGAGATGCTGAGGGTGGTAAGTCCTATTACATACAAAATTCATAACCGTACAACAGTTAAGGATAAATATTATCTGAAGCCAAAAATTGTTGTCGGAAAAAGAAAAAGTTCCGTTTAAACCTGAATTACTTTTTAACCTGATCTAAACCTTTACTGCCTATGAAATAAACACTTTAATGTCTCTAAAAAGCAGGGAAGCCCTTCCCGGCCTCCCCGCAGTTTTTGAAGCATTTATACCCGATTTTAGCCCGGTAAAAATGCGATTTAGTTTATTAACTTTCTAAATCATACAAATTTATGAAAAAAATCTTTATTGTTCCGCATACAGATCTGTTCATGGTCTGTACGCATAAAATCATCAGGATCATGAAACTAACCTACTTTCTGTTGTTCTTTACGATTCTCAATGCATTCAGCAGTTCAACATATTCCCAGTATACGAAGTTGAACCTCGAAATGGAGGATGTTCCGATCCAGCAGGTGTTGAGCGCAATAGAAGGCCAGAGTGAATTCTTCTTCCTTTACAGCTCTAAAATGATAGATGTTACCCAAAAGGTTGACATAAAAGCTGAAGGACAAAGCGTTTATGAAATTATGGATAAGCTTTTTGCAGCCACTGATATTAAGTACACTGTAAGGGACAGACAGATACTTCTTGTAAATAAGGAGACAGAACCTGTAGTAATTCCGGTACAGAAAAGGATCACAGGACGAATTACCGACGAAAACGGACAACCTGTTCCTGGGGCAAATATTACAGTGAAAGGATCGACTGTAGGAGCGATAACTGGTGTTGATGGCAGATACAGCCTTGTTCCTCCGGAAAATGCTGAGATACTGGTCGTCTCGTTTGTCGGCTATATGTCTCAGGAAATAAATATCGGTAATTTAACAACCATCAATGCTACCCTGGTTCCCGATACACAGGCGCTTTCTGAAGTGGTTGTAGTCGGATATGGTTCCCAGAGGAAAAGTGATATTACCGGTTCTGTAAGCTCTGTTAAAGGTCCCGACCTTGTTCAGCTGCCTTCTATCAGGTCAGATGAAGCCTTACAGGGACGTGCCGCCGGTGTGGTTGTCACAAATAATGACGGGGCTCCGGGCGGAGCAGCAACAATCAGGATCCGTGGAGGTAACTCGATAACCGGAAGCAACAATGCACTTGTTGTAATAGACGGATTCCAGGGAGGCGATCTCAGCTCTTTGAATCCCAATGAGGTGGAATCAATAGAAGTACTTAAGGATGCCTCGGCTACAGCTATTTACGGCTCTAAAGGCGCCAACGGAGTAATTCTTGTTACAACCAAAAGAGGAAAAACAGGCGCTCCTGTCTTTGATTACAGCTATAGCTACGGAATTCAGTCCATAGTAAAGAAAATCGATCTTTTCAATGCGGGTGAATATGCCCGGATAGCCAATATATGGAAAGCATCCCAGAATCTGTACGGCGACCCTGTATTACCTTTCACCGAAGCACAGATTGCCGAGCTGGAAAGGACAGGAGGAACTGACTGGCAGGACGAAATGTTCCGGAAAGCACCTTTGCAGATGCACCAGATTTCAATAAGAGGAGGATCGGAATCAGTCAGATACTTCATTGCAGGTGGATATTTTGATCAGACAGGATTGATCGTCAATACCCAGTTCGAACGTTATACCCTGAGGTCAAACCTGGATATGAACCTTTCAAAATGGCTGAGAGCAGGCCTGAATATGAATGTAATCAAAGACAGGGGCAATATACCCCCATCCGGTGAGGGTACCCGATATGTCGACATTCTTACACAGGCCGTTAATGCCGTTCTTCGCTTTGATCCGATAACACCGGTCTTTGATGAGCTTGGTAATTACAGCAGACCTCCAAGTACATATGGCGACAGGGATGTGTGGAACCCGATGGCTACTGCTATGGGATCTTTCAACGAGCTGAGCAATATGACAACCAATATGAACTCATTTCTGGAATTCACGATCCTCGAGGGGCTTACTTTCAGAGTTACCGGCGCTGCAGGAATTAATAATTCTGACAAAAAACAATATTACAATACCCTGACAAAAATGGGACGACCTATTAATGGAATTGGTAACCTGATAGATGATAAAAGCCTTTATTACCAGAATTCCAATATTCTTACCTATGATAAAATTATAAATGACAGGCATCATATTACTCTGACGGGAGTGGCTGAACAACAGTCAACGAAGAGCTATGGTTCAGATATCCAGGCTCAGGGATTTGCCTCGGATATTACAGGAGTATATGATATCGGCGGAGCAAGCCAGACTAACTACAGGTCATCCTATGATTCAAGGAGAAGTATTAATTCATGGCTGGTCCGTGTCAACTATGGGTTTGCGGATAAATATCTTCTTACAGTCAGCTACAGGGCTGACGGATCATCAGTGTTTGGAAAGAATAATAAGTGGGGGTATTTCCCGTCAGCATCAATAGCCTGGAGAGCATCCGAAGAAGAGTTCATTAAAAATCTTAACATATTTTCGGATCTTAAACTCCGGGGCAGCTGGGGTAAAACCGGTAATCAGGCAATTGCTGTTTACGGTTCCCTGGCCAAGATCGGATCGGGATTGAACTATCCTTACAATGGGACTAGTATAACGGATATTGGTTATGGAATAACAAGCGCTGCTAATGTAAACCTCAAATGGGAGACCACTGCACAGACTGATCTGGGGATTGACATGGGCTTGTTTAAGGGCAGGCTTACTGCCACGGTAGATATTTACAGAAAGGAAACTACCGATCTGTTGTTGAACAAACCGGTACCTTTCTATACCGGGGCGCCAAGTGCTCAGTTACTGGATAATGTCGGATCAATTGAAAACAAAGGCCTTGAAATTACTGTCGGCGGCGATCCTGTAGTCGGTGCATTCAGATGGAATACCGGGGTAAATATTACAATAAACAGGAGCAAGGTTCTTAAGCTTGTAAATGAACTGCCAATGGGGCTGAGAACAAATACCGGAGGCGGGTACCAGATCTACAATGCAACATCCAACTCCCTCATGTATCTGCAGGAAGGCCAGCCAATGGGTCAGATGCGAGGATATATTGTTCTGGGAACATGGGGAGAAAGTGAACGGGCCGAAGCCCTGAAGTATGGCCAGCTGCCAGGCGATCAGAAATATAAGGATATGAACAATGACGGAAAGATCACTGAAGCCGGCGATGTGACCGTGATAGGAAATTCATCACCTGATTTCGTTTTCGGATGGAATAACAGCATGGCATGGAAAAACTTCACACTATCCTTCCTTATTCAGGGATCACAGGGTAATGACATATTCAATGCAACAAGAATACAGATAGAAGCGCCGAGCAAAGGAACAAGCAAGGCTTTGAATGACAGATGGACAATTGATAATCAGGATACTGATATCCCGGCATTTACCGACCAGATAACACGACGTGAGGCACTTCTGGGAATACCGTCAAAGATAAGCCTGGGAAGATCTCCAAACCGGCTGAGCAGATATGTTGAAGACGGATCATATGCCAGACTGAAAACTGTAACTCTGGGATATAACCTCCCGAAAGCCCTTATTGGTAAGGTTGGTCTGACAAATCTAAGGGCATATGTTACAGCTGCCAACATCATTACCCTTACAAAGTATTCCGGCTATGATCCGGAGGTAAGTTCCTTTAACGTTGCTACCGACGGGGGAAGAGGTATAGACCTTAGTAATTACCCCACTGTAAAAACAATCACATTCGGAATCAATTTAACCTTCTGAGAAAATGAAAAAAACATATCGGAATATTTCAATATGGAGCATTATTATATTGCTCATTATGACGGGAGTATCGTGTCTGAAACTTGATGAGGAACCAAA
>MTKZ01016063.1_pt1 | contig 41073 bp, 40 predicted proteins | sample 1042781 | NCBI WGS metagenome assembly MTKZ01 (sample SAMN06212207, study PRJNA360539) | anaerobic digester metagenome | biome: Wastewater treatment plant; material: sludge; isolation source: anaerobic digester fed with sludge from wastewater treatment plant | place: Denmark: WWTP Viborg ...
CAGAATGTGGGGCGCAGTGAGGTGAGACAGTATCTTATTGATTTTGAAGAGGGGAAGATACTGGAGTACGATATAGAGAATACTGAGCTTCTTCTGATGAAGGATGCTGAGCTTTATGAAGAGTTTATGCGCCTGCCGAACAAGAAGAAAAGGGAGTTAATGTTTGTTTATATAAGGAAGTTTAACGAAAAAAATCCATTATTTGTACCTGTAAATCAGGTGTTGCAATGAGAAAGACTTTAATTGCGCTTTTTTTATGCGTTTTTCCCTTTGTTATTAAGGGACAGGCTCCTTTTCCTTCAGGAAACGAAATAAAGCAGTTTACGGCATCCATAACATGTGCTGTTCTCGAGAGTGGCAACCCGGTATGGAACACCTACATATCGAGGGGAATGAAGGAGTTCTGGACGATAACCCCTTTTGAGATAATTGACTATTCTGAATTTGAAAAACGGAGAGACGATCCTGGATATTCTTTTGTAATCCTGACGGAGACAAGCTTTGAAAAGGATAAATCGGGAACCCGTTACAATTACATAAACCTTCTTCAGGGCAAGGATGTGGAAGAGCTTGGAGAGATGCCTGAGATTTGCGCTGTCCCTCTTTCGGTAGCTGAAGCTGATAATATGGAATATGGAAATATGATGGGACCTGTCCTTCTTTTCATGCAGCATCATGCAGGAAAGATATCCGAAGATCCTTCGCTTACCGGACGCAGATACCTCAGATATTACAACAGAAACACTCCTGAGGTTAAATCGCGTAAGATCCTTGTGAAACAGGAAGATCTGGCACCTTCTGTTAATGATCAGACCAAACTCAGGACGTCATACAAGTACACAATAGAAATAGTTGATGAAGAGGAGATTGTCAGGGCTGTAAAAGAAAGGAGGCCCTTTACCCTGATTCTTCACAAGGTGGGCCCCGAAGGAAATTCCGGCGGAGGGATTTGCTTTAAAATGCTTTTTGGGACCGACGACTCAGATATGTATTATTATAACGAGCACACAATCGACAGACTCAATCCCGGAGGACTGCTACCCGCAGATCTTAAGCGCCTGGAAAGGTTTTGAGATGCAGCAAAAGCGAAGGGCTCACGTCTTTATATAAAAAGAAAGCAATGAACGAGATCAGAGAATTATCGGAAACCGAAAGAAACTGGGCAATGTTTTGTCATCTTTCTGCTTTTGCAGGATTTGTTTTCCCTTTCGGAGGAATAATTGGTCCACTTATTTGCTGGTTATCGAGGAAAGATGATTCAGCCTGGATCGACATTAACGGTAAAAGGGCGCTTAACTTTCAGATTTCAATACTTTTGTACACCATTCTGGCAATTCCTCTCTGCTTTATTATTATTGGCTTCCCGATAATCGGATTTCTCTGGATCCTGAAGATAATATGCATAATTATTGCCAGTGTCAAGGCATCAAAGGGTGAGGATTACAGGTACCCGATTTCAATCCCTTTCATCCAGTAATATAATACAAGGGAAATTTTATGATCAGGCCGGAAATTTGTATATTTCTGATCTGATTCATAACATCTTCCCATGAAAAAGCATCAAGAGGAAAAAACTCCGCGGGTTGAGGTTTTTGAGAAAAAAGACCTCTATCACGACGTTAAGATTGATAAGCATAAAAAGATGCAGAGCAAGGAGTATGAAAAAAAACTCCGTAAGCTTGAAATAGAACTTGTCAAACTTCAGGAATGGGTTAAGGCAAATAAACTAAGGGTCGTTGCTGTTTTCGAAGGACGTGACGCAGCCGGGAAAGGCGGTGTCATAAAAACAATCGCCGGCTGTCTTAATCCAAGAATATGCAGGATAGTGGCTCTCGGGATCCCTACTGAGAAGGAAAAATCACAGTGGTATTTTCAGAGATATGTTTCAGAGCTTCCCTCCGGAGGAGAAATAGTGCTCTTCGACAGAAGCTGGTATAACAGGGCCGGCGTTGAAAAGGTAATGGGTTATTGCACAAATGAGGAGTATGAAGAATTCCTGAGATCTTGTCCGGAGTTCGAGAGAATGCTCATCCGTTCAGGGATCATCCTGATAAAATACTGGTTTTCAATAAGCGACGGCGAACAGGAAAACCGCTTTCAGGAGAGGATCAATGATCCGACAAAGAGGTGGAAGATAAGCCAGATGGACATCGAGTCGCGAGACAAGTGGGTCGAATATTCAATGGCCAAGGATAAGATGTTCTCATATACCGACACAAAGCAGTCGCCCTGGTTTGTCGTACCGGCCGACGACAAGAGAAGGGCGAGGCTTAACTGCATCGACCACCTTCTCTCGCTTATTCCCTATAATGACCTTACAAGGAAACCCTTCAAACTGCCTCCTCTCAAGATAGACGTAGCTTACGTTCGTCCGCCTATTACCGACCAGACTTTTGTTCCGGAGAAATACTGAGGCATTGTATTAATTTCCTAAAACTGGTCAGGGAAATATTGTTCCCCCTGTAGCTTGTTGGGTGAAGCCGGAACAGGCTGAAGTGATATTATTTACACAGCACGGGCGATCACTTGCAGGATAAGGCCTTCTCAATCAGCTCTTGTTTTCTCCTTTTATCTTCTTACTTTTGTCTTTTCAGTTATTGACCCGTTTCTCAGATAATACATAATGAAGCCCTCAATACCAAAAGGAACCCGCGATTTCTCGCCGGAGGAAATGATAAAGCGCGATTATATTTTTGATAATGTCAGGAATGTCTTCAGGCTTTACGGATATCAGCCGATAGAAACCCCGGCCATGGAAAATCTTTCTACACTGCTTGGTAAATACGGGGAAGAGGGAGACAAGCTGCTTTTCAGGATTCTTAATTCCGGCGACTTCCTCTCATCTGTTGCCGATGAGGATCTGGCCGGTCGCGAATCGTCAAAATTAGCTTCACTTATCTGCGAACGGGGTTTGAGATATGATCTGACGGTACCCTTCGCAAGATATGTTGTCCAGCATCGCGACGAGATAACATTTCCTTTCAGGCGGTATCAGATCCAGCCCGTGTGGAGAGCCGACAGGCCTCAAAAGGGAAGATACCGTGAATTTTTTCAGTGTGATGTTGATGTAATAGGCAGTAATTCGCTACTGAGCGAGTATGAGCTGATAAGGATAGTAGATGAGGTTTTCAGGCGGCTGAAAATAGGAGTGGTGATAAAGATAAATAACCGTAAGATATTATCAGGGATCGCCGAGATACTTGGTGAGTCAGCAAGGATAACGGATATCACTGTGGCAGTCGATAAACTCGACAAGATCGGCCTTGAAGGTGTGAACCGCGAGCTTGCCGAAAGGGGAGTAGCCTCCGCTGCAATAGAGAAACTTCAGCCTATCATTAAGCTTAGCGGCACTACAGAAGAAAAACTGGGGAAACTTGAAACAATTCTGGCAGGCTCCCCAACAGGGATTACAGGAGTTGATGAAATGCGGACCATTTTCTCCTACCTCGGGGAGGCAGGGCTTGAAAATGTGGCGGAACTCGATCTGACACTCGCAAGGGGACTGAATTATTATACAGGTGCAATCATTGAGGTTAAGTCCAGGGATGTTGCCATCGGCAGTATCTGCGGAGGAGGTCGTTATGATAACCTCACTGGTGTTTTCGGACTGGNNGGTGTTTTCGGACTGGAGGGTGTTTCGGGTGTCGGTGTATCATTCGGAGCCGACCGGATTTATGATGTTCTAACCCAGCTCGGCCTTTTTGAAGGAAGAAATGATTCCCTGACTAGGGTTCTCCTTCTTAACTTCGGTGAAAATGAGGTCCTTTACGCACTCAGGATAAGGGACATGCTTGTCAGGGCTGAAATATGCTCCGAAATTTATCCCGATGCGGTGAAGCTGAAGAAACAGATGGCATATGCCGGTTCAAGGAGGATCCCCTATATAGTAATGGCAGGTGAAGAGGAGATAAGAAGCAATGAGGTAACTGTGAAGAATATGGCAACCGGCGAACAGAAGAGGATCTCTCCGGATGAGCTGCCAGGTTTTCTGAAAGGTTAAGCGACTCATTTTAACGGATACAATCCGTGCCGGGATTTTTTTATTTTCGGATTGTCCGTTCTTCGCCCTTATGTCTGTTCATGGCATTAGATTATTGATAAATTTGCAATGGTAATTTAAGCGGGAACTCTGATGGCCTTACAGTGCGGAATAATAGGAATCACCAACACAGGTAAAACAACCATTTTTAACTGTATTTCAAATACAAAGGGCGAGACTAATGCATTTGCATTCAGTGCCACCAAATCAAATATTGGTTTAATTCAGGTTCCCGATCCAAGACTTAATGAACTTAGAAAGCATCAGGTTACAGAGAAGATCGTACACACAACTGTAGAAATAGTTGATATACCAGGCCTTGCAAGGGGCTCGAACAAAGGTGAAGGAGTGGGGAACAAATTCCTGGGAGACATAAGGAATACCGATGCGCTGATCCACGTTCTCAGGTGCTTCGACGATGAATCATTGCCGCATATCGACGGCTCGGTCGATCCGGTGAGGGACATGGAAAGTGTTGATTTTGAACTTCAGGTGAAAGACATGGAGTCGGTCGAAAAGAAACTGGAACGGCTCGACAAACTCGTAAGGGCAGGAGATAAGGATGCCAGACACGGAATAGAGGTTCTTAAACGTTACAGGGATCACATCGGCAACTTCAATAATGCAAGGACTCTAAAGGTAAAGGAGGAGGACAGGAAATTTGTTGATGATCTTTTTCTGCTGACCATGAAACCTGTCATGTATGTCTGTAATGTTGATGAGAAGTCGGCTTCTGCAGGCAACAGCTACGTCGAAAGGGTAAAAGAGGTCCTTGCAGGGGGGGATGCGGAAGTAATTGTCATTGCAGGTGCTGTTGAGGCTGAGATAGCTGAACTGGAAAGCCCTGACGACAGACTGGCTTTTCTTCAGGACGCCGGTCTTGAGGAACCTGGTGTCGATAAAATGGTAAGGGCTGCCTACAGACTTTTAAATCTGCAGACTTTCTTTACCGTCGGACCAAAGGAAATAAGGGCCTGGACCATCAGGAAAGGGATGACTGCCCCTCAGGCAGCAGGAGTAATCCACAGCGACCTTGAAAGGGGTTTTATCAGGGCGGAAGTGATGAAATACACTGATTTTATCAGATTCGGAACGGAGCATGCCTGCAAGGAAGCAGGCCGTTTCTTTATCGAAGGAAAATCGTATGTGGTAGAGGATGGTGATATACTTCATATAAGATTTAATGTCTGACAGGCTGCATGGCAAAGCGTAATGCAATATTGCCCGCCCTGTTTTTGTTTCTGTCACTTGTTTCCTTTTCCCAGAAAAATCCTGAAAATGACAGGCTACGCAGAATAATACTGACTGAAGGACAGGCGGAGGTCGTGATCGCCTATCCGGGTCGTACAGAGATTGATCAGCTTACCCGAAACGTATCAGTATATTCAGTCCATGACGGAAAGGTAAAGATTAGCCTGTCGCCTCTTACAGTCGACTGGTTCCTTGCCCGCAGATATGATTATTCTATTGTTGAAAGAGCCGCTCACAAAGGAATTATAACTGCTTCAGGTTTATCACAGGCAATGCAGTGGGAAACATATCCTTCCTATACACAGTATGATTCAATAATGAGGCACTTCCATACAGCCTGGCCTGGTCTGTGTGTCCTCGATACAATAGGAACAAGCATTAACGGCAGGCTTGTTCTGGCACTTAAGATATCGGACAACTGCGAAGAAAAGGAAGCTGAACCTTCTGTTTTCTATTCATCGACAATACATGGAAATGAAACAGGCGGATTCATTCTTATGCTCAGGCTGGCGGATTATCTTCTTGAAAATTACCTCTCTGACGACAGGATCAGGAATCTTGTCGACAACCTCGAGATCTGGATAAATCCTCTTGCCAACCCGGATGGCACTTACAGGAGCGGAAATGCAATCGTTGCTCCGCTGAGGTATAATTCCGCAGGTTACGATCTGAACAGAAATTTTCCTGACCCCCTTCTGACCAATACTGTAAGACAGAAGGAGACGGAGGATATGATGAATTTCCTTCAGAAGAACCGGTTTTCGCTATCTGCAAATTTTCACTCCGGGGAAGAGGTAATAAATTATCCGTGGGACAGGTGGCCTTACATGCATGCTGATTCATGGTGGTTTTATCAGATTGGACGCGCATGGGCCGATACAGCTCATAAGTACGCGAGAAAAGGCTATATGGATTTCATGGATAACGGTGTTACAAACGGCTATGACTGGTATCCGGTATATGGCGGTCGTCAGGATTATGTAACCTATGACCTGCGTGGGAGAGAGGTAACGGTGGAGCTTGATACAAATTTTATAACTCCTGCCGCTGATCTCGAAGATCTTTGGGAGTATAACTACAGGTCGATGCTCGGTTATCTCGAGAATGCCTTGTTCGGGATAAGGGGAATAATAACCGATGCAGTAACCGGTAAACCCCTGGCTGCTAAAATTACGATTGAAAGCCACGATACCGGAGATTCTTTTGTTATGTCCGATTCAGTAACCGGGTTCTACGTCCGCTTTCTCACCACCGGATCCTATGATCTTAGATTCGAAGCGGAGAATTACAATGACACTGTCCTTTATGACATCCTTGTCAGGAACCGCGAATCAACGGACCTGTCGGTTGAGTTAGTACCAGAAAAAGGCACCGATCCTCCAAAGGTCAAATCTCCTTTGTTTTATCCAAATCCTGCGGAAGAATTTGTAAACATGGTACTTCCTGATAATATGACAGGTAGTATCAGAATTTCAGTTTACAATTCTTCAGGGATAAAAGTTGCGGATTATAAGCAGGTTTCATCAGGTACTCTTCTTGAAGGGATATCTGTTTCACATCTTCCTCCCGGATTATATCATGTCCTTTTCAGGAATCAGGAATCAGGACTTAATGCCTCAGGCAGCTTCCTTGTGATAAGGGACTTCTGAAAGTGGCGGGCCTGATATTTGCTGTAAAATAATAAAACGTTATTTTTACGGCTTCTTGTAATAAGTGAGTGAAGGCCATATTTCTGGCTTTACCCTGATAAATGAAGGATATAATGAGCAGAAGGACTTTTTTGATATCGTTTTTGTTTTTTCTGATTACTATCAGCACCAATGGACAGGGAGCTTATCTGCCCCCAGACAAACCGGCTCTGATAGTAGGAATAGTGGTGGAACAGCTGAGATTCGACCAGATAGAGAGACTCAGGGACAAACTCTCGGAGAACGGGATAAAACGGCTGATAAATGAGGGAACTTTTTTCCGTAATGCTTCGTTTGACTATATGCTTACCCAGTCAGCTCCTGGTTTTTCAACGATTGCAAGCGGGACAGAACCGTCATATCATGGGATAACATCCGACAGCTGGTATGCTCCCCTTAAGGAGGAATTTATATACTGCACCAAAGATGTTTCTGTCAATCCGGTTGGCGGCAGTTATGAATCGGGCCTTCATTCACCGGTAAACCTTAATGCATCTACCTTTGCTGATGAACTGAAAATAGCGTCCGGGAAAAAGTCCCGTATATACTCAGTAGGCATGAAGGAATATGCAGCCATTCTTTCTGTCGGACATGCTGCTGATGGAGTATTCTGGTATGATAATACCACTGGTACATGGATGTCGTCAACATATTACATTAAGGAGCTGCCATCGTGGGTGAACGACTTCAATGCACTTATGCATTCCGAAACGTACCTTAATTCCCAATGGAATATCCTCAGGGATAAATCAGACTATTCCCTGTGTCTTCCTGATTCAAACAAATTTGAGAAAGGATTTGCCGGGGTGAATTATTTTCCATACGATATAAACAGGCTCAGCAGGGCATCGGGGAGAAATTCTCCCAGGAATTTCTCCTTCCTCAGGGAAACCCCTTTCAGTGATAATTTTACAACCGATTTTGCTGTCAGACTGATAGAAAAGGAAGCTCTCGGAAAAGATGAGGTCACTGATTTTCTTTCGGTATGCTACTCGGCAACCGATTACATCGGTCACAGATTCGGCCCGTCATCGGTTGAGTCGGCCGATGCAATCCTGAGACTTGACAGGAATATTGAGGCCCTGCTTAACTATCTGAACGATAAGATCGGCAAGAAGAACATATTGGTCTATTTCACCTCAACCCATGGTATTTCCGAGATACCTACCGTGATGCAGGATATGAGAATTCCTGCCGGTTATTTCATGCAGAACCAGGCACTGCAACTTCTCCGAAGCTACCTTAATGCTCTTTACGGAGAAGGCAACTGGGTAAAAGGATTTTCCGAGAGACAGATATTTCTGAACAGAACACTGATTGAAGATGCACGGATTCCGCTTGAGGACATTCAGAAAAAAACAGCGAGGTTCCTTATACAGTTTTCGGGTGTGGCATCGGCATATCCCTATTATGCTTTTGAGGCCAACGATTTCGGCAACGGACATTTGCGCAGGATAGTTAATAATTTCAGTCCGCAGCGTTCGGGGGATGTTATTGTGACACTGCACCCGGGCTGGGTTGAAAAAGAGGGAGACCAGCTTACCAATCACAATTCACCTTACGAGTATGATGCCCATGTTCCGCTCATCTGGTATGGCTGGACCGTGAATCGTTCAACTGTGATGCGAAAGGTTAACATGACCGATATTGCTGCAACATTATCGTCTCTCTGCAGGGTTCCTTATCCCAACGCCTGTACGGGAGAACCTATGCCTGAGCTTTTCAGATAAATATAAAGGAATCAGAGTCTGTCCCTGACAGAACAGGCTTCACTGAGAAGGCCGGGGTTATTCTCGCATCCGTTACCCAGTATTATCAGGTCGGCACCTGCTTTGAAGGCTGCTTCAATGTCCTTTGCGGTTCTCAGACCTCCTCCGACGGCAAGAGGAATACTTATGTTCTCCTTTACCGTTCTAATCAGCTCATATGGAACAGGATTGGCGGCCCCGCTTCCCGCCTCGAGGTAAATCATCCGGAATCCGAGCATCTCCCCGGCAAGTGCAGTTGCGACCACAAGCTCCGTTTTGTCTGAGGGAATAGCATCGGTCTGGCTTATATACTCAACCGAGGTCTTTATTCCTGATCCAACAAGGATGTATCCTACAGAAATCAGTTTTTCCCTTATGCTTCTGAGATATGGAGCTGCTATTACGTGATTCCCGATAAGGAGTTCCGGATTTCTTCCGGAGATCAGCGAGAGCAGAAGTATTGCATCGGCTTTGAGGCTTAACTGAAGAAGGTTTCCGGGAAAAAGAACAACAGGTATTGTACAAAGCTTTTTTATCGAATCTATCAGAGCATCTATGCTGTTAAAGGTCAGACTGCCTCCTGCAAGGACATAGTCTGCTTTACACCCGGAGGCTATATCCAGTATCCTCTTAAGCCCCTCCTCCGTGGTTTTGTCAGGGTCAAGCAGCAGTCCAACGCTTCTTTTTCCCGGAAAATTATCCTTTGTCATAGTTCTTTTTTGTCCACACTATTGCATAATTATCGTACCTGGTGTAAAAAAGGTCAAAGATATCGTTGATCTTGTCTGAAGTCACCTTCCCTTTAATTTGACCTGATTCCCTTACCTCAAAAGGTTCAATGGTAAGGTTCTTTTTAATGCTTATACCTTCCTTGTCGCAGATCTTGTATAATGCTTCTTTGGCACACCAGTGAACATACAGATGATAACGCCGGTCTTCCTGTTTCCTTGTGACTTTTTCATTCCTGTTAATAAACTTGAATGCAATCCTGTTAATATTGGTCCTCATGTATTCCAGGTCGATTCCCACCTTCTCATTGGAACTAAGAAGTATTGACGTAAGCTTATTTGAATGTGATATGCTGATGAACATTGATCCGTCCTTCAGGAATGGCTTGTTGTTCTTGTTGTAAACAATCCTTGCCTCTTTGCCGAGCAACTCGGCGAGTAATGCCCTTACACTCAGAAATTCCAGCTTTCTCGAAGTGCTTGTGAATTCTTTGTATTTTTTTTTGTCGTCAGGGTCCAGTTCAACCATTCCGAGGAGGGTTTTAAGATCCTCCTCTATCTTCCAGACACCAAGAATTGTGAATTCGTTCAGATAATGTTTCGATATGCAACCCATTGGTTCTGTAAGATTGAATGAATTACTTCCATTTGAGCGTCTCGATAAGATGCACCACGTCGTCCCTGAAGAAATCAATTACCGGGGCAAGGGAATCAGCATTGGGTTCCGATTCAAAATACAGCGATCCCCTGAGGTAATGCCTTGTACTGTCTGTTACATAGAACTGGACAGCTGTTGCCGTATTCCCTTTAAGATCATACAGGATCCCGTAAACCTTTTCCCTGCTGTTGCTTATCAGCATTTCATTGATTGCATCCGCCTTGGTAATATGGTTCTTGACATTCATTGTGTAAGTCTGCTCTATCAGTTCAGCCAGATCTCCACTTACTTCCCTGTAGGTAAGGTAAACCCTTGCCTTATAAGCGGGAAACTCAATATTAAACCATCCCGGGTCCGATTTATTACTCTGGTCGCCGGAAATTTTGCCGTATAGGGGGTATTCAAATGAAAGAGGGACATTAATCCTTCTTAACGAATCGTTGAAAACGGTATATTCCTTTTCAGGAAGATCGATCCTGAAATAGCCTTTCGGCTTTGGTACTGCAACATCCCTGCAACCTGCAACGATGAGTATGGCAGTCGCAGAACAGAAGAGGTATAATTTAACTTTCAGGAGTAATTTCATTTTCATCCTTTAATTCAACGCGTATTTCCTTGATTCTTCTTTTATCGGCAGACTCTATCCTGAAGCTGAAATTGCCGTAAGTAATTACCTTGCCTTTTTGCGGGATCTCTCCGGTAAGCTCAAGAATTAGTCCGGCAAGTGTTTCTGATTCTCCCCTGACCTCCTCAAAAGGATCTTCCTCGGTTCCTAATATCTTGAAAAAATCATTCAGAAGTATCTTGCCTTCAAAAATATAGGTCTTATTGTCAATCCTCCGGTACATGGTTTCATCCTCATCGCTCTCGTCAGTTATTTCACCAACTATTTCCTCCAGTACATCCTCGAGTGTTATTATTCCTGATGTTCCCCCATACTCATCAATAACGACAGCCATATGTATTTTTCTGATCTGAAATTCTTTAAGAAGTTCATTTATTTTTTTTGTCTCGGGGACGAAATGCGGAGGGCGTGTAAGTGTCTGCCATTTGAAACCGTCGGGGCTGTTCGTGTAAGGCAGTATGTCCTTGGCGTAAAGAATGCCTTTTACTGAATCGAAAGAGCCGGAATATACGGGTATCCTTGAAAAGCCTGACTCTATTATTATTGACTTTACCTTGTTGAAACCAGACTTTATGTCGATAGCCGTTACGTCTATTCTCGGGCACATTATCTCACTTACGTTGATGTTCCCGAAATTGAGGATTCCCTTGAGTATTCTTTCGTCCTCATTGATATTATCGGATGCAAGTTCAAGGGCATCCGACAGGTCGCCGATGCTCAGGTTTGGATGCTTTGCGCCCTGCCGTTTTCTTACAAAGGATGTCGAGAAAAGAAGAAGAGAGGTAAGAGGTCTGAATATCTTTTCCAGAATAGTCATTGGTGATGCCATAAAAAGTGCCATCGATACCTGGTTTCTAGTTGCGAAAACTTTCGGAAGAATTTCTCCGAAAAAAAGCAAAAGGAAAGTTATTCCTACCAGCTCGATAAGAAAACCCAGCAGGGGATTAGAACTGAAATCGAACACCATTGAGCTCAGAAAAGCTGAAAGGAGCACTATTGCAATGTTAACAGTGTTATTGGCCACAAGTATTGTGCTCAGCAGCCTGTCGGGCGAATCATGAAGTTTAATAAGCCTTGATGCTTTTTTCGATTTATTGCTTCTCAACTTTTCAATTTCATCCGGATTCAGAGAAAAAAAAGAAACCTCAGAGCCCGACATAAGTCCTGAAATGATAAGCAGCAGGACCAACAATGCCAGTCCTGCCATTAGTTTGAAATCAGGTGCAGCGACTTCTGTACCTGTCAGAAGTGAAAATGATCTAATTAGTGCTTCCGGTTCCAATTCTGTCTTTTTTAGTGAATCCTGCTAGAAAGGCAGGTCATCTTCGCTGGCAGACTGGTATCCTGCCGGAGGCTCATTTATTTCCGGCCCGAAAGGATCGCGGTCGGCTGTCGTGTTTCTTTTAATATCGTTCTGTGGTGCTTCCGGGGCAGAACCCTGTTTCTTATCAAGAACCAGAAATGTATCAGCCAGTATTTCAGTTATATACTTGTTATTGCCATCCTTGTCGACATACGAACGTGTCTTTATTTTTCCGACAACATAAAGCTGTGATCCCTTCTTTACTGTTTTTTCTGCTACCTCGGCCATTGTTCTCCAGACAACAATATTATGCCATTCGGTAGTGGTAATGGTCTCTCCCTGCTGGTTTGTGTACGACTCACTTGTTGCCAGGGGAAAAGTCGCCTTGGCAACACCTTTGTCGAAATAACGTACAACCGGATCTTTACCAACATTTCCTACAAGTATAACCTTATTGATTGACATATAGTTATAATTTATAATATATTCTCCGGAACGGCTGTAAAGTTAATAAAAATTCAGCTTGGTGCAATCTGTCAGTATATTATTCCCGGATATTACATATATTCAATGCTTTGTATTTCCATTAAAAATAGTGATTCAGGCCGTTGACGAAATGTGTTTTATGATATCTTTGTTGCAAATGGTTCTCTATTTCATTGTATTTTAGGCAATAATATTATTTTTGCGGGAAAAATTATTCTTTAAGTGTTTCAATATAAACAAATAATATTTTTATATTTGCAGGACCGAAAAAACGAATATTCAAAATAATTTGTACAATTTTAAACTTCACGAAAATGACTAAAGCAGACATTGTTAATGAAATTGCCAAGAACACTGGTATTGAAAAGGTGACGGTCCAGAAAACTGTGGAAGCCTTAATGGACACTATAAAGCATTCAATGGTTAATGGTAACAACGTTTACCTCAGAGGTTTCGGAAGCTTTATAGTTAAGAAGAGAGCCAAAAAAACTGCAAGGAATATCTCAAAGAACACAACCATTATTATTCCAGCTCACAATATTCCTTCATTCAAACCAGCAAAATCCTTCATCAATAAAGTCAAATCACACGTTAAGAAATAATCCTATATGCCAAGCGGAAAAAAAAGAAAAAGACACAAGATGGCTACTCACAAGCGCAAGAAGCGCCTGAGGAAGAACAGACACAAGAAGAAGTAGAAGTATAAGGGTAGTCATCAATTGAAATACTAAACCTAAAGGTCCTACGATCTTTAGGTTTATTAGTATAATTATGAGGGGGATGTCATTTATTGACTCAGATTAATATAGGGAAGTGGTAAGCAAGGATCTGATTATTGATGCCGGCGTTTCTGAGGTTTCTCTGGCTCTACTGGAGGACAAGCAATTAACCGAGCTAAATAAGGAAAAGAGAACAGTAAGGTTCTCTGTTGGGGATATTTACCTGGGAAAGGTCAAAAAGATCATGCCCGGGCTAAATGCTGCTTTTGTCAATGTAGGTTATGAAAAAGACGCTTTCCTTCATTACCTCGATCTCGGTGCCCAGTTCAGATCGCAGCAGAAATACTACGCTTCAGCTATTCAGAGACAGGGAAGGGTAACCCCGCTTCACAAGTTAAAGACAGATGAAGATATAGACAAGGACGGCAAGATAACTGACGTGCTTTCATCGGGGCAAACAGTTATTGTTCAGATTACAAAAGAACCTATCTCAACAAAAGGGCCACGGCTCTCTTCTGAAATATCTCTTGCCGGAAGGAACCTTGTTCTGATACCCTTTTCCGATAAAGTCTCGATTTCTTCCAAGATTGAGAGCAACGAGGAGAAAAACCGCCTTAAGACACTTGTCCAAAGTATAAAGCCCAAAAACTACGGCGTCATAGTCAGAACTGTTGCTGAAGGGAAGAAGGTTGCCGCTCTCGATTCTGAGCTTAAGGAACTGGTTAAAAGATGGGAGTCTGCTTTTAACTCGGTCAGAAAGGATACCAGGACACCAAGGCTCTTCATAGGCGAGATGAACAGGGTCTCCACCATTCTGCGCGACATGCTCAATGTCACTTTTAACAATATCCACATAAATGATTCTGTCCTGGCAGAGGATGTCAGGAAATACATCAGGGAAATTGCCCCTGAAAAGGAAAGGATAGTAAAGGTCTACACCGGAACACTACCCATCTTTGATCATTTTGGAGTTAACAAGCAGATAAAGGCTCTTTTTGGAAAAACCGTCTCCTTTAAACACGGAGCCTACCTTATCATCGAACATACAGAAGCCCTTCACGTAATAGACGTTAACAGCGGTAACCGGTCGCGGTCGGGTAACGACCAGGAAGCGAATGCGTTGGAAGTCAATATGGAAGCTGCCACCGAAATAGCCCGCCAGCTGAGGCTCAGGGATATGGGAGGTATCATTGTGGTCGACTTCATCGATATGCAGACCTCAGAAAATAAGCAGAAGGTGTTCGAAAGGATGAAGGAGATAATGGCCAACGACAGGACAAAGCACAACATCCTGCCTCTGACGAAATTCGGGCTCATGCAGATAACCCGCCAGAGGGTAAGGCCCGAAATGAGCATTGTAACGGACGAAAAATGCCCTGCCTGCCAGGGTTCAGGACAGATACGGCCTACAATACTTTTTACCGATGAACTCGAAAGGGCTTTGTCGTTTATCGTCGACAAGATCATGACCAGGAAACTGTTGCTCAATGTTCATCCGTTCGTGGCTTCATATCTTACGAAAGGAATATTCCCGGTTTTCAGAAAGTGGAATCTGAAATACAAAATAATGCTTAAAATTCAGGCAGTTACATCATACCACATGCTTGAATACCATTTCTACGACAGACAGGGCAACGAAATAGACCTTACTTAGGAGCCGCAAGGAGCTGAACAAGCCGCATACTTTTCTGTTAATCATATTGATTTATTATTTTTACAACAAAATTCAATCTGTTATGATCAGAAGAGTGACTTCATTCCTAGCCATCCTGGCTTTTCTATCCATTAGTGCTGCTGCACAGATCTACGACCCGGTATCATGGGAATTCTCCTATGAGAAAAAAGACGGAAACAACTACGAGCTTGTCTTCACGGCTTTGATCGAAAAGGGATCGCATATTTACTCAATGGATGTCCCGGAAGGCGGCCCGATACCAACAACCTTTACCTTTAGCATGCCTGAAGGGGTTCAGCCCGACGGTAATGCATACGAGGCTACCGAGCCTGAGGAATTATTTGATGAAGCATTTGGATTTAAGATCAAATCATTCAGCGACAAGGCAGAATTCAGACAGAAGATCGTCTCCGGGAAAGCTTCGTTTACCGTATCAGGTGTTGTAAATTATATGTCCTGCAACAATACCACATGCTCCCCGCCAAAGGATGTAGAGTTTACAATTGTCGTCGGAGATCCGGCAAGCAGCGCTGCAGCAGCAGCAACGGCTGAAACCGGGGATGAAGGGACATTACCGGCAGAAAAGCGCGGCCTCCTGAAGTTTTTCCTGATTTCACTTCTTGCCGGCTTTGCAGGGATACTCACTCCATGCGTCTTTCCGATGATACCCATGACAGTTGCCTTCTTCTCGCAAGGTTCTGAAAACCGTGCCCGGTCGGTCTTCAAGGCTCTTATTTTTGGTGTTTCAATAATGGCAATCTATACCTTGCTCGGGATACTTGTTTCACTTACAAGTGCAGGCGCGGGTTTCGCAAATACTTTGAGTACACACTGGATACCAAATCTCCTCTTCTTCACCCTTTTTGTCGTGTTTGCAACTTCCTTCTTCGGAGCATTTGAAATAGTTCTTCCCAACAGGTGGGTGTCAGGGGCAGATTCGAGGGTTGACAGGGGAGGACTTATTGCGTCATTTTTCATGGGCCTCACAACCGTCATTGTATCTTTTTCATGCACAGGACCAATAGTGGGAGCACTTCTCGTTGAAGCCGCCTCAGGTGATGTTCTCAGACCGACAATAGGGATGCTCGGTTTCGGGCTTGCCTTTGCACTTCCTTTTACTGTTTTTGCATTGTTCCCTTCTGTGATGAGCCGTATGCCGAAATCAGGAGGCTGGCTGAATTCAGTCAAGGTAGTGCTGGGATTTATTATGCTCGCATTCAGCCTCAAGTTCCTTATGACCATCGACAGTGTCTATTCCTTCCGGATCCTTTCCCGCGATGTTTATCTAGCGATCTGGATCACCATCTTTTCCCTGACAGGGCTTTATCTGATGGGGAAGATAAAGTTCAGGCACGACAGCGAACTTAAGCATGTGGGTACATTCAGGTTGTTTCTGATAATTGCGGTATTTTCATTTGTCATCTACCTTATTCCCGGAATGTTTGGCGCTCCCCTGAAAGGTTTGTCTGCCCTGCTGCCTTCTCCTGAGACATCTAAATTCAATCTTTCAAGGATATCTGAATCCGGTATCGTTGCCCCTGCACCTTCTTCTGCCGCAAGCGGGGCCAGCGAACAATGCTCGGTTCCCCTTTATGGTGATCTGTTCTCGATGCCTCATGGACTAAGCGGATATTATGAATATGAGCAGGGTCTTAAATGTGCCCGCGAACAGGGAAAACCGGTGCTGCTCGACTTCAAGGGACATGCCTGTGCCAACTGTAAGATCATGGAGGCAAAAGTGTGGTCTGATCCCACGATACTTGAAATGCTAAGAAATGAGTTTGTTATTGTCGCTCTCTATGCCGACGACAGGACAGTTCTTCCTGAAAGCAAATGGATCACCTCCTCAGTCGATGGAAAGATTAAGAAAACAATAGGTAAAATCAATGAGGATCTCGAAATCAGCAAGTTCAGGACAAATGCCCTTCCTCTGTATGTGATTACAGATCATGATGGAAATCCGCTCAACAAGCCGATGCCTACAAATCTTAATGTCGGTGAATACAGAGAATGGCTTGAGGAAGGACTGCTGAATTTCAGGGCAAAATACCCTCCAGCCAGCGAATTTCCTGGTATTATCCAGACCTCGTTTTAAGTCAGGAGATCATCTTCTGACCGGTTCAAAAGGTAAAGGCAGCAGTGGAAAGCCTGATGCGGCTGACGCAGATCTATTTAAGGTGGATGTTGCCGCGGGTGGCATCTATCATTAGTTCATTAATTCCTTGCCTGGTACCTGTCATGCCGTTTGTCAGATACTCTTTTCTTTCCGCATCGAGGGTTTTTCTTTCCGGCCTGAGCCTGTCGGCGACGACAACAAAAGCATTTGTATGTCTTATTTCAAATCCGAACGATTCGGAAGGGTCAAAATCGAGCGAGAGATCGCAGTTGGTCGTCACAAAGTTTTGATTCCCCATGTTCCTTATCCTCTCAGCTTCGAATTGGCCAAACCTGAGTGTTATATCTGCCTCTCCTTCCATGTCTTCCACGTAATATTCCGAAAAATACGAGGATCCTTTTATTCCCTGAAGGTTGTCAATATAGAATTTGTCACGTCTGGAATTTACATCCAGGTCTTTTACCTTTCCGAGATCGAAATCAGATGATGTGCTGCTTACCGAAAGATCTTCGCACACGGCGATCCTGAATTTTGAGAAGGAGGTAATGATCTTTCCTGATTTAAGCGATTCTATTTCTGCTTCACCAAAATCAAGGGAAAGGTCGGAGATCCTGTTCAGCGATGCAGCACTGAAATTGCCATTGGAAAGATTGACGGAGACATTGCCCGTGTTATTCCCCATTATTACGTCGCCAAACTGGTTCCTGATCTTTATGTCGGCACGAACAGGTAATTTTATCTCGTAGTCGATTTCCAGGCTGGAGTTGTAGTTAATTATATTGCCGGTAAATCCCTTGAATGTTTCCAGAAGTATCCTCGCTTCATTGTCGAAAAGAGTCTCAGCCACAACAGATGTCCCTTCTTCGTAGACATCGATATCAATGCCATCGAGCATTTTCTCCATTTTTGCGCGGTCGGGTGCTGTTGCTTCAACAGTGGCTGAAATCATTACAGAATCGCTGTCCCAGTTATCTATTCTGATATTTCCATACCTGTTGTTGACTTCGAGCCTAATTTCTCTTCCTGCCGGTAGTGTCCTTGAGTAGTTTCTTTTTCCTATGGATTCCTGTGCAGATGTTTCTGCAAGAAAACAAACAAGAAGGCCTGTTACTATAAATATCCTGCGATTCATAATAAATGCATTTAAAGAATTTACATAAAGACGTATTCAAACCGGCAATGTTACACCACAGCCTAAATTACTTTAGCCCTCATTTAACCATAATCAGGATAAGAATTGCTGTGTTTATCATGCATTGCTGCAAGGTGATAAAAATACTCATTATAATGCAGGCGATCTTTTATGTTAAGGATTTTCCTTTGATATTTCTAAAAAAAAGCTTAGATTTACACTCACTAAAACTGAAACAAAAGTAAGGACTTAATTCCTTAATACAGAAAAGAAAGCAAAACCAGGATATTTAAAGTGCCATACTTTAGAAAGAAGCTTTTACTGTCCAAAAGCAATTTTCCATTCTTTTCATGGCTGCCCCTGACTGAAACGTCGGGGGCTTTTTTCTTAGTTAAATAGTGTTAAATGCTATATATCAGGCTTTTTGATACCCCATTTTTTTTATATTGCAGACGAAAACATCCGAATGAATATGAAAAAAATTATCTGGTCTGCTTTTACAATACTGGTCCTTGCAGGTTGCGGCAATAATGTGAAGGAGGTAGCCAGGGTGGCTGACAATATTCACAGGAGGGTACTTACTGTAGATACGCATTGCGACACACCTATGGAGATGGTCGAAACGGGTTTCGACCTTGGTCAGCGCCATGACAGAGGCTGTGTTGATTTTCCGAGAATGATTGAGGGAGGGCTAGATGCCGAATTCTTTGCTGTTTTTACCAGTCAGGGTCCGAGGAATGATTCAGCTTACAATGAGATCTATGAATATTCTTTGAAGGTGCTGGAGAAAATACATGAGAATGTAGGGAAAAACTCATCGATGGCTTCAATAGCCTTAAGCCCCGACGATGCATACAGCCTTAAGAAGGCAGGAAAGATTGCGGCTTTTATCGGAGTTGAGAACGGTTATCCTATAGGGAAGGACCTTTCGAGGATAAAGGAGTTTTATAACAGGGGAGCGAGATACATAACCCTGGCCCATACGCGAAATAATGACATATGCGATTCATCAACCGATTCTGCAGGTCCTGAGCATAATGGTCTGTCTGCATTTGGTCGTGATGTGATAAGTGAGATGAACCGTACTGGGATGATTATTGATGTTTCCCATATTTCAGACAAAGCTTTCTGGGATGTTCTTAATTTGTCAAAAGCTCCTGTTATTGCATCCCATTCTTCATGCAGGGCTCTCTGCGAGAGTCCGCGAAATCTTTCCGATGATATGCTGCTGGCTTTGAGGGATAATATGGGAGTTATCCAGATCTGCATACTGAGCGACTATATAAAGACACCAGATCCCAATCCCGAACTGGATGCAAAAATTGCTGCGCTCAGGGAAAAATACGGAGATTATCAGAAACTTTCGGAAAAGGAGAAGGAGGCATACAGGGCGGAACGCTGGGATATAAGGGAAAGGTACAAAAAACTTGCAACGGTAAAAGATGTTGTCGATCATATTGATCACGTTGTCCAGGTAGCCGGGATTGATCATGTAGGAATCGGAACTGACTTCGACGGCGGGGGAGGGGTTGAAGGCTGCAAGAGTGTGGCAGATATGAAAAATATCACCATTGAGCTATTAAATCGCGGCTACTCAAAGGCCGAAATCGAAAAGATCTGGGGCGGCAATTTCATGAGAGTCTTCAGGCAGGTTCAGGAAATGAGAGAAAAAGAGCTGTAGCGGACTTTCCCTCCGTAATGCTTTTGCCAGTCAGATCAGGGATTTTTCACTTTTGAGAATCTCAGTGCCTTTACCATCCATTTTGGAAGAGGTTTGTATTTCCGCCTTTTTGTCAGGTCGAGATACCATCCCAGTTTTTTTATCACCGGCAGTTTGTGTGATTCGACGAATTCGATAAGAATGCCGTCAGGATCTTCAATATATGCAAAATGACCTGCTGCTTCTCCCATGTCGAAACTGCTTCCCTGACGGCTCTCCTTGCTGTCGACAACAAAAGGGAACCCTTTATCGCGGCAGAAATCCCTGAGATTGTCCATCCCCCACATGTCGTAACAGAGATGTATAAAACCCGGGTCGCCCCAGAAGCGGTCCTTGTATATTCTTTTCCCGGGTTTGCCGGCAGAGGATATAAGCTCAATCTCACTCTGCCCGAAAATGTCACTGAAAAATCCTGAAAATGGCAAGGATCTTCTGAGAAGCACTCTCCGGAACTCGTTGCTGCCTCCTGGCAGGCTCGCAAGGTCAGGGAAGGTTGCGGTGATGTCGTAAACAACCTTATCATATCCAAGGATACCGGAATAGACAGCCCTCGACCGGTCGATATCCGTTACTCCGATTGAAGCGCCATAGGCACCCCCGGTTACCTTGCCCTCTTTCATGAACCATTTGGAATCACTTACCATCTGGAATATATTACCGAAGGGATCTTTAATGAAGAAAGTCAGTTTGCCTTCAGGGTCCTCAACTGGAGTGCCGAGAATACTGCAATCGCTGGCCTTCAGGTGTGCGAAAGCCTCATCGATATTCCTTACCTTCATCTTGCAAAGCAGGATTCCGAGATCGCCCAATGCTATTTCCTCACTTATTGAAACGGGTTCCCTGCCTTTGTACTGCCAGATCTCAAAACCTCCTCCGCTCTGCAGGTTGAGCGCCAGTATGGCATGACGGCTCTGAGGCTTCCCTCCTGTATATGGAAGCATGAACCTGGCTTCAGTCTCATCATCAAATATTCGGCAGTCCATGCCAAATATCCTTATATACCATTCCCACGCTTCCCTGAGGTTTCTGACCCCGATGCCGATTTGCTGTATGCCCCCAAGCTGATATGAATCCATTGTATAATCAGTTAATATGTTATGTTGATTTTATCCTGTCGGCGATCCTGAAAAACAAGGGAGGGCATATCCGCCTGATAAACAATAATGCAAGCTCCCATTTTCCTACCAGGATCTCTCTTTTGTCCTTCCGGATACCATTTAAAATTATTTTTGCCGCCTTCGAAGGGAGTAATCCGCTGGCCTGACCGTCGTCCATCCGGCCGTGCTCCCTTCCTTCACCGTCAAGAGCATGAAATGAGATATTGGTTCTTACCCTGCCGGGAATAATAACTGAAGTTTTGATATTGTTATTCTTGTTTTCGAGGTAAAGTGTCTCAAAAAAACCATGCAGGGCTTGTTTTGAAGCAGAATAAGCCGACCTCAGCGGAAAACCGAAACGACCTGTTATACTGCTTGTTGCCAGTATATGTCCCGATTTTTTGCTCTGCATGTAGGGCAGTACCGCCTTTGTCAGGGCTATTGTACCGAAATAATTGATCTCGAATATCTTTCTGTCAAGCCACAAAGGTGTCTCCTCAATTCTTGCCCTCTGGCTTATTCCTCCTATGTTAAAAAGAAAATCTATTCCTCCTGCTTCTTCAACATGCGTTTCGGCAATCTCCTTTATGCCCTGACTGTCAGAAAGGTCGAATGGAACGCAGGTTACCCTTTCCTGATTGTCACCGCAGGCCTTTCTTACCCTCTGAAGACCTTCGGGATCGTTGGAGGAAATAATCAGTCTGGCGCCTCTTCCCGCTAGTTCATAGACAAGAGCTTCTCCAATTCCGGAAGATGCACCTGTTATCCAGGCTGTTTTACCACTGAAATGCCCCCTGCTACTCATCTTTTAAATCCGAAATCAGAGTCAACAGTTCATCATATTCCTTTCTCAGAAGCAGGTAATCGGGATTCTTCTCCCTGGAATATTTTCTCATCCTGAAGCCTCCTTTTATCCTTTGGAGCAACAGATTGTAATTCCAGGCATAAATCCCTGAGACAGGAATCAGAAGAAATACCAGTATCGCCAGCCACCAGGGAGAGAAAATCAAAAGAGAAATTATTAGGTACAGAGGGAGAAATATCATTGCAAGAACCAGGGATAATCCGTATTTAATGGAACTGTGGAACTGGGGATCCTTGATTTTCCTGATCTGAAGGCCGGGTACGCTTAGAAAGGTAAGTGTGAAGATATTCCCGAACAGCCACAGAGGAAAAGTGACGGCAAGCAGTGCAATACCTGATGTCAGCCATACCGGCGAATGTTTTTTCTTTCCCAGAAGCCGGTAACTGATGTTCAGCAGGTTAGTTTTTTCCTTGATACTGAGGCTCAGATCGCAGATCCTTTTATATTTTTCAGGATCAGAAAATTTCAGTTTGTTTAGTTTTTCAATAAGAGAACGGTCCCTGATTACCTTGGGATTCCTTATATCATCACTGTATCTTCCGTTCACAATGCTTCTGAGCTCATCTATTGCCTCATAGTCTTCTACCGACTCAATATGGACCATTACCCGTTTTATCTCACCTGAGAGTCTGCTTCTCAGTTCATTAAGGGCCCTCTCAGGAGCTTCCATGTAAAGCTGGTGGTACTCACTGACCTCTATGGGTTTCCCATATACAACCGTGAGTACCTGTCTGAACCTGGTATAGTTTGAAAATTCAATACCAACAGGTATTATTTTGATCTTAAGCTTGAATCCCGTTGCTTCATCAGCCTGAAAAGCTACTCTGCAGATTCCCTTTTTGAGCTGGCGAAGTCTCCTGAATCCGGCATGATCGCCTTCGGGCAGAATGACAAGCCCGTTTTTGTGCTTTATTACATCGATTGTTTTAAGGAATACTTCATCATTTGATTTCAGAGAGCTGAATCCGTCCCTTATCCTGTATACTGGCAGTATCTTCAGGAAATACAAAAGGGCTGCGATAAACTTCCGTTTGAAGATGTCGGCTCTTGCCAGGAATACAGGCTGTCCCTTGTGCGTAAAAAGCACCGCAAGAGCATCCATAAGAGCGTTCTGGTGATTGGGGGCAAATATGAGGTGGTGCTCGGGATTAATGTTTTCAACTCCGAGGACTATTACTTTCCGGTAAAAGATAATGTGGTGCCATAAGCCGGCCACCCGTTTCAGCAAAGCATAGCGAGCCGAATACTTTTCAATGTTTTCCTTGCCCATGATCAGGTTAACTGTAGAAATCTGCCCTCCTATTCAATAAAATACATTATAAGAGGTCACTGCAAGTTATAAAAAATGACATCCACTGCTAATGAAGCCTTTAATATTATCTTGTTTACATGGAATAATACGTCTTTTTACCACCTGTCAGGAATTGTCAAAATCTTCAATGAACCGGTCAAGATTTCGTCTTTCTTTTTTTGTTGGTCTTCCTGTCCCTTTTCCCCTGTAGCTTACGAAACCGGAATTTTTTATTTCTGCCTTGATCTTTTCATCTTCGGGAGTAAGATCCTCAACATAATTACTTACCAGTTTGGGAGATAACCGATTGGCTATCGGCTCAATAATGCGGTAAGTGTAAGTGACCGGAGGTTTTCTTACAATGATAATTTCATCGCGGGATATGATCCTTGAAGGTTTGACCTGGACGTTCCTTATTATTATTCTGCCCTTTGTGCATTCATCGGATGCGATGCTTCTTGTCTTATAGATCCTGACAGCCCAAAGAAACTTGTCGATCCGTACCTGTTTAGGTTCTGTCATGATCTGTATTCCTTAATTCCTCTCCCTTACTTTTTTCATCCCTTTGAGGACCGGCCTGTGAAGGAAGCCTGGCCTGCCTGTTGAAGGTTGTCATGGTAAGTTCTGTTCCGGCAAATGCAAATGACTTGATCATTTCCTTTACTATGGAGATCCTTTCGTCAAGGAATTTTCTCTCTTCCCTGGTCCATTTCCCAAGGACATAGTTAACCTGAGCCCCTTTGCTGAAACCGTTTCCTATCCCCACCCTGATCCTTGCATATTCCGATGTGCCGAGCACAGAACTGACATTGGCAAGTCCATTATGTCCTCCATCACTGCCTTTGGGTCTCATCCTGATGCTTCCAAGGGGAAGTGCGATGTCATCCACAACGATAAGAAGATTCCCTGCCGGGATCTTTTCCTTGTTCATCCAGTATCTTACGGCGTTACCGCTTAGATTCATGTATGTTGTGGGTTTGAGAAGGACAAGAGTCCTGCCTCTGTGCTTTATTTCACATAAGAAGCCGTACCGCCTGTCGGTAAACGGCGTCTCTGTCTCCGCAGCAAGGGCATCGAGGATAGTAAAACCAATATTGTGACGGGTATCTGCATACTCGTCACCTATATTCCCCAGGCCAACTATCAGATATTTCATTGTGCCTGAATATTATTGAAAAAGGACTTTTTTGCCTTTATTCTGATTTTGCCGGAGCAGCTTCACCAGCTTCGGCTTCAGTCTTTTCAGCTCCCTCTTCCTTTGTTACAACTCGTGATGTTGCAACAGTGAGAACGGTAGTGATCTTTGGATCAATAAGTTCAATCTTGTCGTATGACAGATCTCCTACTTTTACCGAGTGGTTGACCCTGACATTTGTTATGTCGACAGGAAGAGATTCGGGGATGTCGTTCGCAAAACCCTTTACCTTGAGGTGTCTTTTCTTGACTCTGAGTTTTCCTCCCGCCTTTACTCCGATGGAATCGCCTGAGATCTTAACAGGAAGGCTGATCACTATAGGCTTTTCATCATTGATCTGAAAGAAATCAACATGCTGGATCCTGTCGGTCACAGGATGGAATTGTATGTCCTGTATAACGATCCTGTACTCTTTCCCTTCAAGATCGAGGTTGACAATGTGTGCATCGGGGGTATAGACAAGATCCTTGAAGCTGTTTTCATGAGCGAAAAAATGTATGTTCTCATCCTTGCCGTAAATAACACATGGTACATTTCCTTCTTTCCTGATATTCTTTGAGTCTTTCTTTCCCAGAGCGGTTCTTGAGGATCCTTTGATTTCGAGTGTCTTCATTTGTTGTAAATTATTGTGCTACTCAGAGTTATTGTGACAGTAACTCCCCATTACACGTTTGACATTTTAAAATGGAGTGCAAATATATTACAAAGGAATCAGAATACAAAATTTGTGCTTATCGACTGATTGAAGTTGACAGCCTGGATTGTCCTTGCAAAAATCCCGGCGATTGAAAGCACTTTTATTTTGTCTGAATTGTTTGCAAAAGGGACCGAATCCGTAACAACCAGTTCGCTGATAGGCGACTGGTCTATTCTTTCAACAGCATTTCCTGAAAGGATGGGGTGTGTGGCGAATGCCCTTATGCTTCTTGCTCCCTTCTCCTTCATCTTCTGTGCAGCAAGAACGAGTGTCCCTCCTGTATCGATCATGTCATCGATAATGACCACATTACGGTCTTCCACTTCTCCAATGATAGACATTTCTTCGACGACATTGGGTTTTTTGCGAAGCTTGTAGCAGAGAACCATTTCCGACTGAAGATGTCTTGAATAGGCATTTGCCCTTTTTGATCCGCCCATGTCGGGAGCGGAAACGGTAAGGTTTTCGAGTTTCAGGTTTTCAATGTATGGTGCAAATATTGCCGAACCGAACAGGTGGTCGACGGGTACATCGAAGAAGCCCTGAATCTGATCAGCGTGAAGGTCCATGGTTATGACCCTGTCAACACCTGCGGTGCCCAGAAGGTCAGCCGACAGCTTTGATCCGATCGAAACACGGGGTCTGTCCTTCCTGTCCTGCCTTGCAAAACCAAAGTATGGAATAACGGCAATTACCTTGTATGCAGAAGCCCTTTTGGCAGCATCGATCATCAGAAGAAGTTCAAAGAAATTATCTGCCGGAGGATTTGTCGACTGGACAATAAATACCATATTACCTCTTACCGATTCGTCAAAGCATGGCTGAAATTCACCATCGCTGAATTCAGTCACTGAACTTTTTCCCAGTTCGATACCTAGTTCATCAGCTATTCTCTGGGCCAAATGCCGCGATGCCCGGCATGAGAAAATCTTCATTGGAGCCTTGCCATACATTGTAAGGAGGTTTTGCTTGTTTGCTATTTTTTCAGGTTACAAAAATAGAAATTATGCGGCAAATCAGCCTGGTTTTGATAAATTGTTTAAAGTTTCACCTATAAAATCAAGTATGTCTTCCCTCCCCCGCCTGTCAACGGCTGAGGTTGTAAAGGAAGGGGGAAGTGATTCCCATGTTCTCAGCATTTCCCTGTCGTAGCTGTCGATGGTTTTCTTAAGGACAGCTGAAGATATCTTATCGCTCTTGGTGAATATCCTTGCAAAAGGCACCTGGTTTATCCCCAGGAATTCCATAAACTCTATATCGGATTTCTGAGGATTATGCCTGGAATCAATCAGGACAAAGAGGCAAATCAGATTCTCCCTTCCAAGAATGTATTCTTCGGTCCTCTTTATCCATTTTTCCCTCATTGTAACCGGCACCCTGGCATAGCCGTACCCGGGAAGATCAACAAGAAACCAGCTGCCGTTGACCAGATAATGATTTATACTTCTGGTTTTTCCCGGGCTTCCGGAGGTTCTTGCAAGATGAGAATAGCCTGTCAGCATGTTTATCAGCGACGATTTTCCGACATTTGAACGGCCGATGAAGCCGAACTCGGGTTTCAGAGGATCAGGACATTCCTTCAGCGACGGACTGCTCTGAAGGTATGTTGCTGAATGGATTATCATGGGAATTGGAATTACTTCAGATCACTGTAAGGCAGTTCAATTCTTTTATATATCAGATTATTGTTTCCGAAAGCGGTACGGGTTGAGGCAATAATTCCGACATAACCCTGCTGGCCTGACCCCGTCTTTTTAAGGTCCAGAAGCGCCTTGCCGCTTACCGTTTTGATGCTTTCACAACGGGTAGTATCAAAAACTCCGTTTGTAAACTCACCCCTGTAGAATTTAACCTTGTCGGAGTTGTCTGACATTGCCAGGTTTATCCTTACCCTGCCTGAGGCGGTGTACATGTCGTCAATAGTATAGGTTATCTCAGGATAGCCTCCGATAAGACTTCCGTTGGCTGCGTATTCCTCAAGCAATGGCGTCCTGAAACCATTCAGATAGCCAAGCCTGGCCTTTACTTTTCCATTCCTGTAATACTGGATCTGGGTGCCGTCAACAGTATCGCGCTTATAAGGGGTTGATCTGAATACCTGCCCCTCCAGATAGTACCACCTTGATGAATCCTCGCGCAGTCCGTTTTCGTACCATAATGTCTGATAGAGCTGGCCTCCCGGGTAGTAGGTTTTCGTCTCACCATGCTTTATACCGTTACGGAAAGTTACTTCCTTCAGAAGTTTCGTTCCGCTGTAATATTGCTTTATTCCTGTATAACCCGTATCCGGAACGGTTGTCGTGTCAGCTTCAATTGCCTGATGTTTACCGGAAGAACCTCTGCCGCTGCATCCGGCTGCCGCCAGAAGGAGAATCGCAGGTATCAGAAAGCTTATTATGTGTTTATTCATGACATCGTATATTATGAAATTTTCACTGATCTGTTCTGTAGTTGTCGATATATATCTCAAGGATCCTGGCTTCAGGTTGCGGTATGAGCGTTACGTCAGTTATCAGGGCAGGAATGAGCACTGTTTCTCCTTTTGTCACTCTCTCGCTTTTCCCTTCCCATCTGATAATAAATGCTCCTTCAACGCAAAGGTAAATAACAAATGAATCGAACGTGTTATAATCCCTGGCCACGACTTCATTGAAATCTATCAGAGAAGCATTGAAGAACTCGCAGCTCACTATCTCAGTAGGTTCGTTTTTTCCGGGATTTTTTCTGATCCTGTAATTACCTGAAGATTTGAAGTCGATTGCATCAATTGCCAGGTCATTATGAAGTTCCCTGCTTTTGCCGTTACTGTCGAGCCTGCCCCAGTCGGAGATCCTGTAGGTTATATCGGAGGTCTGCTGGATCTCTGCAAGGACAATCCCTGAACCTATGGCATGCACAGTACCGGCAGGCGTAAAGAAAACGTCACCAGGTAATGCTGATTCTTCATTCAGGAGAGACGCAATATTATTTTCTTCAAGAGCTGAAAGAAATTCAGTCCGGTTGACAGGCTTTGAAAATCCGGCAAAGATTCTTGCCCCATTATTACTCTGCAGTATGTACCACATCTCCGTCTTTCCGTATGCTCCGTGTCTCTTTCTGGCCAGATCGTTGCCCGGATGTACCTGAACCGAAAGGTCATCGCGGGCTTCAATTAGCTTTATGAGAAGCGGGAATTCGTTCCCGAATTTTTCATAAATACCTTCTCCTGTCAGATCTCCCATATAGACCTCAATTACCTCTTCGATGTTATTGCCGGCAAGAAAACCGTTGCTTACAACCGAAAGATCCCCTGATACGGCCGAAATCTCCCAGCTTTCTCCGATATTTCCCAGCTTGCCGGGATTCTTCCCATAATCTTTCTCAAGCGAATTGCCTCCCCATATCTTTTCTTTCAGAATAGGATCAAATTTCAGCGGGTATAGCTCTGACATAGCTTTAATTTATTACTGCTGAAATGGCACCCGGACTTGCTGGTGACCTTTGCTCCGGGTATTTTCAGCACCGGTTGAATTTTGCAGCCTCATCTTTGAGGCCGTTACTGTATGTTCTTTAAACTTAATTGTTATTTTTGAAAAACAAGAAAGTACAAAAATAGCAATAAATGCTTATAGTAGGTATAGCAGGTGGCACCGGTTCGGGAAAGACAACAGTGGTCAAAAAGGTAGTTGAAAGGCTGGCGAATGAGAAAGTGATTGTTATTCCGCAGGATGCCTATTACAAGGATAATGGCAATATTCCACTTGAAGAAAGACAGAAAATCAACTTTGATCATCCCGATTCGCTTGAGTTTTCACTTCTGGCTGACCACCTTGTCAGGCTAAGGAGAGGAGAAAGTATCCAGATGCCTATCTATTCCTATCTTACATGCCTTCGGGCTAACGAGACCATAACCGTATTACCGGCAAGAGTAGCGATAGTTGAAGGTATACTCATTCTTGCAGATCCTGTTTTACGCGATCTTTTCGATATCAAGGTGTTCGTGGACGCAGATGCCGATGACCGCCTTGGAAGGGTTATTCAGAGGGATATTGTCGAGAGGGGCCGCTCGGTGATGATGGTCCTTGACCGCTACCACGATACTGTTAAACCCTCACACCTTCAGTTTATTGAACCCACAAAGAGATATGCAGACATAATAATTCCCGGAGGGGGCGAAAATCAGGTGGGTATTGAAGTACTTGTTTCAATAATCGAAAAACATCTTTAAGGAATGAGAATAATTCAGGGTGTCCGGCCGGAGGATATAATATTTATTGATATCGAAACAGTACCGTCCGAATCATCCTTTGATGTTCTTGAGCAGCACATTCAGCTTCTCTGGGATAAGAAATCAAAACAGTTCCGGCGCGAAGATGAGTCAGCGGGCGATGCTTATGAGCGAGCCGGCATCTATGCCGAATTCGGAAAGATAATATGCATTTCCGCCGGAATCATAACAGGGAAGGATCCCTTATCCTTTCGTCTCAAATCCTTCTATGGAGACGATGAGAAGCTTATACTTTCCGGTTTCTCTTCAATGCTTGCGAAATTCTCCCGGAACAGGGAAGCCCTCTTGTGCGCGCACAACGGAAAGGAGTTTGATTATCCCTATATTTCAAGAAGGATGATAATTAACAGCATCACTATCCCTGACCTTCTTGATACTGCAGGAAAAAAACCCTGGGAGATCAGGCTTATTGACACAATGGAGCTATGGAAATTCGGGGATTATAAAAGCTATACCTCTCTCGATCTCCTTACATCAGTCCTCAATATACAGTCACCCAAGGATGACATCGACGGCAGTATGGTCGCTGACCTCTATTACAGGGAAGGAGAACTGAAGAGGATAGTCAGATACTGTGAGAAGGACGTTCTCGCAGTTGCCCAGGTCCTTCTAAGGTTTCTGAACATGCCACAGATAAGCAGGGAAAATGTTGAAAGCGTAACTCTTTTATGATATTCAGCCCTCAATAAATCGGTGGAAACATTTCGCTACAGCTTCCGGGTTATCACTGTGAAGCCAGTGGCCCGCACCCGCGACTGTAATTAATTCTGCTCCCGGAAACAGCCTCATTATGCCTGGGAAATCACTTTCCCCTATAAACGACGACAACCCGCCTCTCAGAAAAAAAACCGGAAATCCTGTAATCGACGGTGCTTCAGTATCATCGTCAATTATCCCGTCCATGATCCTTTCGAGGTTATCAAGCAAAGCCTGCGGGTTCAGCTTCCATGAGAATGAATTATCATGCCTCCTTTTAAGGTTCTTCATTATAAGGTCTCTTGTTTTCTGCTGGTTCACGGCTGACTTCATCAGTGATTCAACTGCACTGCGTGAAGTCATTACCGAAAGATCAGCATTTAGCATGAAGTTCAGAATTCCAAGGTATTTTTCCCTGTCATCGTTATAGTTTTTTTTGTTCCTGAAGGGCGAAATATCAGCTACCAGCAGTCCATTGAGTCTTTCCGGAAACTCAAGAGCATAAAGCATTGCCGCTCTTCCTCCCATGCTGTGACCGGCAAGAAAGAACTTCTCCAGATCCAGGTCATCGGCAAGCTGTGCCAGATCGTCTTTCATCGATCCATAGTCGTGTACAGGTGAATGAGGAGATTGACCGTGGTTGCGCTGATCGGGAAGATAAACCGTAAAACTTTCCGCAAGGCTTCTGGCAACTGATATCCAGTTGTCTGAAGAACCAAACAATCCGTGAAGTATTATCAGAGGAGTTCCCGAGCCGTATTTCCTGAAAAACAACCTCATCCGGAAGTATCACTATAAAAGTTGCCTTTTGTACATCTGAATTGTGTTTTCAAGGCCGAGGTACAGAGCGTCAGAAATCAGGGCATGTCCGATTGATACCTCTGCGAGCCATGGAATGTTCTGGTGAAGGTAATGCAGATTGTCGAGGTTAAGGTCGTGGCCGGCGTTTACTCCCAGGCCAAGTTCTCGGGCTATCTCCGCGGCCCTTACAAAAGGTTCCGCGGCGGAATGTGCATCAGTGCTGAAAGCCGCTGCATAAGGCTCTGTGTAAAGCTCGATCCTGTCAGTTCCTGTTAAGGCCGCCTCCTCAATATTTGTTGTCCCGGTATCCACAAAGATGGAGGTCCTTATTCCTTCTTTCTTAAATGTAATCACAATATCGGTTAGAAAAAGCCTGTACCTCTCAACATCCCATCCTGCATTTGAAGTGATGGCATCGTGGGCATCCGGAACCAATGTTACCTGGTTCGGCCTTACCGCAAGGACCAGGTCCATGAAGCTGTCGGAGGGATACCCTTCAATATTGAATTCGGTTTTTATCACGGGCCTGATCTCAAGTACATCTTTATATCTGATATGGCGTTCATCCGGCCTTGGGTGAACAGTAATTCCTTCAGCCCCGAACAGCTCACAGTTTATGGCTGCCGTTTTGACATTCGGAATATTGCCCCCTCTGGCATTCCTTAGTGTGGCAATCTTGTTGATATTTACGCTTAGCTTTGTCATAATAAAAAAGATGATTGTCCGTATTGTAATGTGAAGCAAAAATACAACAACTGGCTTTTTTTTTCTTATTTTAGATGAAATTTAAATGCAGGAGGAATTTTATGGTTGCCAAAGACCTGATTTCAGATGTGATACCGGCTGTCAAGACCTCCGATTCGGGTCAGACAGCTCTCAACTGGATGGAAATATTCAGAATTTCACATTTGCCCATCGTAAACAATCAGGATTTTCTGGGGCTGATCTCCGATACTGACATCTACGATATGAATCAGCCAGAAGAACCTATTGGCAATCACGAGCTTACTCTTCTTAAACCCTATGTCACCACTGAACAGCACCTGTTTGAAGTGATAGGGCTTGCAGCAAGGCTTAAGCTGACTGTTGTGCCGGTTCTGGATGACAAGATGCACTACAAGGGAGTTATTACAGCAACAGACCTTGTGAGATACATTGCAGGAATATCATCAATGGATCAGCAGGGGGGAATAATAGTTGTAGAGGTCATTGAGCGCGATTATTCATTGTCGCAGATAGCACAGATTATTGAAAGCAATAATGTTAAGGTCCTGAGTCTGTATATAACATCGCCGCCCGATTCAACAAGGCTCGAAGTGACAATAAAGGTGAATACAAATGATATTGCATCTGTATTGCGCACATTCGAGCGATATAACTATGATGTCAAAACATGGGTTACGTCGGATGATTCTATGGATAGATTTTATTCAGAACGTTTTGATCTTCTGATGAAATACCTGAATATTTAAGCCATGCTGAGATCAGTAGCCATTTACAGCAAGGAGGCCAATCCCAGGACTGCAGAGGGGATTAACAGACTAATAAACGGATTCTGCAGCAGGGGAATAAGAATATACCTCTGCCGGAGGAGCATCACTATTCCCGGTTGCAGCTACACCTCGCTTATTGAAAGCTTTGATGAGATCAGCAGTCTTGAACAGTTGCCGGATCTTGTGCTGAGTGTCGGAGGCGACGGGACTTTTCTCGAAACGATGCTTAAGGTAAGGGATCTGGGTATCCCCATTGGCGGAGTGAATGCAGGGAGAATGGGTTTTCTCGCCAATATCTCGGAAGGGGAAATAGAGCATTCGGTTGACCTTCTCTGTGACGGAAAATACCTGATAATAGAAAGATCACTCCTGGAATTCAGGAAACCGGAAGGGATATTCGACAGGGAATCATCAACCGCCCTTAATGAGATTACAATACAAAAGGCCGATCCAAGCATGATAACTATCAACGTATATGTTGATGAAACCTATCTCAACACCTACTGGGCTGACGGCCTTATTGTCTCAACGGCAACCGGTTCAACGGCCTATAATCTCAGCGTTGGAGGTCCGATCCTTTCGCCTGATGACGAAAGCCTTATTATTTCTCCTATTTCTCCCCACAACCTGACAATCCGCCCGATTGTAATTTCGGGTGCAAGTACGCTCAGAATGACTGTTGAGGGGCGTTCAGGTGAATTCATTGCCACCTGCGATTTCAGGTCAAGAAGATTGCCTTTCAGGGAAGATATATGTATTGCCCGTTCGGCCAGGAAGCTAAAAACAGTTATGCCCGAAGGGATGGATTTCTTCAGTACACTCAGGAATAAACTGATGTGGGGTGCTGACAGGCGTAACTAATTAAGTTGGCCTAAAACACCTTGATTTATTTTAGATTATTATATTTGTATCTGCAATTTAACTCAAACTGAAATGAAACGAACAATTTTTGTCGTAGCAATATTATTTTTTGCAGTTCAGTTATCTGATGCCCAGTTATGGAAGTTAAAAACCTGGGAAGCTCAGTTTGGAATTGGACCTTCATTTACATTTCCTGACATCGGAGGTTATACTCATGGCGAAAACATACTCGGATTTAAAGACCTAAGCTACAGGCAGACCCGTTTCAATGTGAACGGAAGTGTCCGGTACAGGATTGGACGCACCGCTAATCTGAGGCTAAGCCTTGTTTACGCAAACCTGCATGCGACAGATGAAAGAGGATCGAACGAAGGCCGTGATTACGAGGCGGTAACAAATCTTTTTGAACCTTCACTTCTTTTCGAATACTATTTTATAAAGAATAAATACGAGAGCAGCTATCTGTTTCTAAAGGGGAAGAGTTTATGGGCGCTGCTTTCATCACTCGATTTTTACGCCTATGCAGGTCTGGGAGGTGCTGCCTATTCGGTGAATCCAAACGATGCTCTTGAGCAGAGAGGAATAAGCGAACCGGGAAGCACTGACTTTAATGGTTTTTCACTGGTGGTGCCGGGAGGACTTGGAGCAACACTGATTTACAGCCCAAACGTTAACTTTGGCGTAGAATTTGGCGGCAGGTGGGCCAATACTGACTATATCGACGGTTTTGACCCTGATATTCTGCCAAACAAGGTCAACGATAAGTACTATTTTCTTAACTTCACCGTTACTTATAAGTTGAAAACAGGTCCCAAGGGATGGCCTTCTTTCAGATGATAAAATGCCGGATCAGTTTGGATGAAAAAGATAACGGTTTTACTTCTTTTTATAAGCCTCTCATTATCAGTTCTCGGACAGAGAAATGCTGACTATGGCATATTCGGAGGCGTAGCTTCATATATCGGAGATATTAACACCAATAGATTGTTCTATTCACCCGGACCGGCAGGAGGCATCTTTTACAGATACAATTTCAATCCGCGCCAGGCTGTCAGGGCTAATCTGTTCGCCGGAGGCATTCAGGCCGCCGACAGGGACTTCAATAACGATTTCCAGCAGGCAAGAGATACATCGTTTTCAGGAAGCGTCATAGATTTCGGATTGCAGTTCGAATTTAATTTCCTGCCCTATTCCACCCAGATGAAGAAATGGAACTTTACTCCATATATCGCAGGCGGAGCCGGGCTTTCATTTATTAATAACAACTCCCCAACATACGTCCCCGTAATTCCATTTTCGCTCGGTTTCAAGATAAATATCCATAAAAACCTCGGACTTGAAGCTGAATATGGTTTTCGTAAAACTTTTTATGATAACTTTGACGGCTTGGAAGATAATGTTGATCCGGATCACAGAGCATGGCTTCACAACAACGACTGGTATTCCTTTGCAGGAGTTTCGCTGACATGGAAGATATTCAACAAAAAGTTGGGCTGCCCGGCTTACAGTGATCTGAATCAATCAAGAAGACGTTGACTTATGTCCCTAAAAGAACAGATTAACACTGAGAGGCTCCCTTCGCATGTGGCAATTATTATGGATGGTAACGGAAGATGGGCCAGGCAGAGAGGAATGGACAGGATATTCGGACATCATAAGGGCGTTGAAGCGTTAAGGGAGATCATTGAGGCAGCAGCAGAACTCAAGATCCTTTATCTTACACTTTATGCTTTTTCCACCGAAAACTGGGGAAGACCTGATGAGGAGGTATCTGCCCTGATGGGAATCATGGTTCAGTCGCTGAATAATGAGACCGGAACCCTCCTCAAAAATAATATCAGACTTACGGCAATAGGTGATACCAAAAGACTCGCCGAAGATGTAAGGGACCGGTTGATGGAAACGATAAACGTTACATCAAAAGGGAACGGACTGACCCTTATTGTGGCAATGAGCTACAGTTCGCGATGGGAGATCACTGAGGCTGCAAAAAAAATTTCAGAGGAAATTGCAGGGGGGATAATCAGACCGGAGGATATTAACGAATTCAACTTTGGGAACTATCTCGCTACGGCAGGGATTCCTGATCCCGAATTAATGATAAGGACCAGCGGCGAAATCCGTATCAGCAACTTTTTGCTCTGGCAGCTGGCTTACACTGAATTATACTTTACGGAAACACTTTGGCCCGATTTTAGTAAGGAAGAGTTTTACAAGGCAATTATTGACTTCCAGAAGAGGGAAAGAAGATTTGGGAAAACAAGTGAACAAATCATGGGAAATTAATGAAATGATGGTGATTAGAAGATTGAAAAAAGCTTTTCTGGCAGCAGCATTTATTATTGTTGGATTGAACCTGTTTTCACAGGAGGAGGTGAGAATCGCTGACTATTCGACCTCCGACGACTATACAATCGGAGGAGTGACAGTATCCGGGATCAGATTCCTTGATACAAACGCCCTGATAGGGATCTCGGGGCTCAGACGCGGACAGGTGATCGAAATTCCCGGCGAGGGGATAACAAATGCTGCAAGAAAACTGTGGCAGCAGGGTCTATTCTCTGATGTCAGGATAACAATTGTAAAAAGAGTGGCAGATACTGTATACCTCGATATAGCACTTCAGGAAAGGCCAAGAATTTCATCGGTAAGGTATAACGGCCTGAAAAGCACTGAAGTACAAGATCTTTCCGAAAAAATCAACATGCCTGTCGGTTCTCAGCTTACATCTTACCAGATCAACAATACAAGGAAAATAATAACCGATCATTTTGTCGAAAAGGGCTTCCTTAATACAACGGTTGAATTCGTTCAGAAAGACGACCCCGACATGCCAAACAATATAATCCTTACAGTTGATGTCGATAAGAAGGAAAAGGTTAAGATAGATGAGATTTCGTTCCTTGGAAATGACAATTTCACGACAACGCAGCTCCGGAGGAAGATGAAAAATACTAAGAAGAGGAACCTTAACTTCTTCAAAGCGTCAAAATTCGTCTCAGAAAAATATGATGAAGACAAGGATAAACTCTATACTTTCTATAACGATAACGGATACAAGGATTTCAGGATAACAGGCGACTCTCTTTATCCGGTGTCTGAAAACCGCGTAGGGCTGCTTGTAAAGGTTGACGAAGGGAAACAGTATTTTCTTCGTGACATTAACTGGGTGGGAAACAGTGTTTATCGTAAGGAAGACCTCGACAGATGGCTCAACGTTAAAAAAGGTTCTGTCTATAACCAGTCGAACATCTCCGACCGGATAAATGGTACATCAGGCGCCCAGGATGCAGTCAGCAGCGCCTATCAGGATAACGGTTACCTTTTTTCGCGCCTCACCCCGGTTGAAGCCAGAGTTGAGGACGATTCAATTGATCTCGAGATAAGGATTTACGAAGGCGAACAGGCTTACCTTAATAATATTATTGTTTCGGGAAACACACGGACAAATGAGCACATTGCACGTCGTGAACTATATACCCTTCCCGGTGATCTCTTCAGCAAGGATAAGATACTCAGGTCAATAAGGCAGCTTGGAGTTATAGGGCACTTTGACCCTGAAAAAATAGACCCCAATGTTGTTCCTGACCCCGCTAACGGAACTGTCGACCTACTCTACAAACTTGAGGAGAGAGCAAATGACCAGTTTGAGATCTCCGGAGGATGGGGAGCGGGTATGCTTATCGGAACAATAGGTCTGAGATTCAATAACTTTGCAATGCGTAACTTCTTAAAGCTGAGAGAGTGGAGACCGTATCCTTCGGGCGACGGACAATCTCTTAGCATAAGGGCACAATCGAACGGAAGGTTATATCAGTCATACAACCTGTCTTTCAATGAACCATGGCTGGGAGGAAAGAAACCAAACTCTTTTTCCGTGTCCCTCTACAGATCACTTATGACGAACGGGAGGAAGAAGAAGGACAGTAATTTCCAGTCGATGGTAATCAACGGAGCGTCAATAGGTTTAGGGAAAAGACTCGAGTGGCCTGATGACTATTTCAGCCTTTATGGTGAACTTAATTATCAAAGCTATAATCTCGACAAATTTACCTACTATAACTTCCTCTTTTCTGACGGAGTGTCGAACATGCTTACATTCACAACCAGGCTCCAGAGGTTTTCAACAAGCCCTAACCTTATTTATCCCAGAAGCGGTTCAACGTTTACTCTTTCAGTTCAGGCAACCCCGCCCTATACCCTTATTTCAGGAAAGAACATGATCGGATTGCCTGATAAGGAAAAATACAATTGGATAGAGTTCCACAAATGGACCTTCAAAGCCGACTATTTCTATCCTATTTCAAACGATGACAAGTTCGTGCTTAATGCAAAATTCGCATTCGGGTACCTGGGATTTTACAACAAGGACATAGGTCCTTCGCCCTTCGAGAATTTCTATCTCGGGGGAAGCGGAATAACAGGCTACAGCCTCTACGGACGTGAGATAATTGCCCTGAGAGGTTATACCGACGGATCAGTTACTCCCACCGACCCGAGGACAGGAGCACCCACCGGTAATGTGTATTCAAAAATGACCTGCGAACTGAGGTATCCTGTATCCCTTAACCAGCAGGCAACAATTTATGTTCTTGCCTTCCTCGAAGCCGGTAAGGCATGGTCAAGGCTCGATCAGTATAATCCTTTCAAGATGAACAGAGCAGCGGGTATCGGTGTAAGGGCTAACCTTCCCATGTTCGGTCTGCTCGGTGTCGACTGGGGTTATGGATTTGATCCGGTTGATGATCCGGTCGCATTCCCGGATGCAAATAAAGGACAATTCAGTTTCACTATAGGTCAGCAGTTTTAATCAGTAAATAAAAAGAGTTATGAAAAGAACATGCATTTTGATAATGTTTGCTGTCCTGGGCACGGTTTATGCCTCAGCCCAGAAATATGCATTCGTTGATTCCGAATATATAAGGAAGAATATTCCGGCATTCACACAGGCACAGGAACAGATCGAAACACTCTCCAAACAATGGGAAAAAGAGGTGTCGGACGGCTATGATGTGGTTGAGCAGATGTACAAATCGTACCAGAACGATGTTGTCCTTCTTTCCCAGGAAATGAAAACACGACGGGAGGAGGCAATCATAAACAAGGAAAAAGAGATAAAGGAACTTCAGAACAAGTATTTCGGGGTAGAAGGTGAACTCTTCAAAAAGAGGGAGGAACTTGTTAAACCAATACAGGATGAGATTCTGAAAGCCATAAAGACAATTGCTGCTGAAGGGAGCTATGCCGCTATCTTCGATGCCGCATCAGGCGGTAATATCCTCTTCGCAAATCCAAAGTTTGATATAAGTGATCAGGTATTGGAAAAATTAGGTTATAAGAATTAATTAATTACTTTTGCAAAACATTTTAAAACATCAGAAATGAAAAGACTTACACTTATTATAGTTCTTATCGGTCTGGCTATTTTTGCAGGGCAGAATACCCTTGCACAGAATCTCAAATTCGGACATATAAACAGGACGGAACTCATTCAGGCCATGCCGGAATTTGACTCCGCCCGGGTTACTCTCGAAAAACTTAATACTGAATTGCAGAATGCAGGTGAGCTTCTGCAGGTTGAGCTCAACAACAAATATGAAGCCTACCTCAAGGAGGCACAGAACCTTACTGACCTTGTGCGTCAGACGAAGGAACAGGAGCTTAATGATTTCCAGAGAAGGCTTTCGGAATTCCAGACAAACGCCCAGAACCAACTTCAGCAGAAGCAGATTGAGCTGTTCACTCCGATTACCGATAAAGCCGACAAAGCCATAAGGGATGTCGGAAGGGAAGGCGGAATGATATATATATTTGACGTATCACAGGGAAGTCAGATCGCTTTTTTTGACGAGACAAAAAGCACAAACGTGATGCAGCTTGTCAAGTCAAAAATGGGTATGAAATAAATCAGAATTAGAAATGATATGACCATCCGCCGCCTGCCGGCAGATGGTCTTTTTTTTAATAGGTAAACAGAGTGAAAGACCATCCAATAGGGATTTTTGACTCCGGAGTCGGGGGACTTACGGTAGCCAGCGCAGTGAAACAGATACTTCCGGGCGAAAGCATCGTGTACTTTGGTGATACCGCACATCTTCCGTACGGTGATAAATCAGCTGAATCGATCCGTTATTATTCCGGCAGGATCACTGACTTCCTCCTGAAGCACGACGCAAAGATCATTCTTGTAGCGTGCAACTCGGCTTCCGCTTCGGCATTTGACGACCTCAGACAGGAATACGGAGAAAGGGTAATGCTAATCGATGTCATAGATCCGGTTGTCGATTATCTCGCATCGCGGGAATTCCGCAAGGTCGGGATTATCGGAACAAAACGCACCATCAGCTCCGGGACCTATGAACAGAAACTCAAGGATAAAGCCCCGGGTATGCAAGTTGTTTCAATGGCTACTCCCCTTCTGGTTCCAATGATAGAGGAAGGATTCATATTCGACGATATAAGTAACGCTATCATCAGAACCTACCTGTCTGATGGTTCACTTTCAGGCATTGATGCCCTTGTCCTGGGCTGTACTCATTACCCCATTATAAGAAACCAGATCAGCAAATTCTTCAATTTCAATATTGAGGTTGTGGATTCTGCAAGGATAGTTTCACTTGTCCTTCGGGAAAAGCTCGAGAAAAGCAACCTTGTTAATGACAGCGGGCACGTAAAGGATCAGTTTTTCGTTTCGGATTACACGAGCTATTTCGGGAAGATAGCAAAGATGTTTTTTGAGGGAGAGATAAACCTGAGAAAGGCGGACATCTGGAGCCGATCCCAAACATGACTAATATCATTTGGAAATATAAATAATAACTTGATTTTTCGGACTTTAATAAGTTAATTTTGTGCTTTGAAAGTATAAGTGCGACTTTGATTTGAAGTAATAATCTCATAAGGTTATCATGGGTAAAAGATCAAAAGTAATTGAGAGGGAAGAGGTCGTTATAAGGTTCTCCGGCGATTCCGGAGACGGCATGCAGCTGACCGGGTCTCTTTTTTCGGATACTGCAGCCTTGTACGGTAATGATCTGACAACATTTCCCGATTATCCGGCCGAGATAAGGGCACCGCAGGGTACTGTTGGCGGAGTTTCAGGATTCCAGGTTCATCTTGGTCATTCCGAGATTTTTACTCCCGGTGACTATGCCGACGTCCTGGTAGCTATGAATCCTGCAGCTATAAAGGCGAACATTAACTGGACCAAACCAGGAGGGACAATAATCTACGACAAGGACAATTTCACCGAGAAAAATATTGAAAAGGCTGGCTATACAGGTGATCCCATCAAAGAGGAAAGGCTTGAGCGTTTCAATGTGATTGCAGTCCCCATTTCTTCAATGGTGAAGGAAGCCCTGAAGGATTTCGGACTCGATCCCAAGTCGGTGCTGCGCACCAAGAATATGTTCGCCCTTGGAATGGTTTACTGGCTTTTTGACCGCAAGCTGAAATATACTTTACAGTATTTTGAGAAGAAATTTGCAAAAAAACCCGAGCTGATAAAGGCAAATACAATCGCCCTCAGAGCCGGGTACTATTATGCGGAAACAATTGAGGCCCTTGCCCCCGTCATAAAAATCAATCCTGCACCCATTGCGAAGGGAAAATACAGGAGCATCTCGGGGAACGTAGCGACAGCATGGGGGCTGATGGCTGCAGCCGAAAAAGCAGGCCTGAAACTCTTCCTCGGTTCATACCCCATAACCCCGGCTTCCGGAATTCTTGAAGAGCTGGCCCTTCATAAGAATCTGCATGTGAAAAGTTTTCAGGCTGAAGATGAAATAGCCGGTATCTGTTCCGCCCTTGGTGCAAGTTTTGCAGGCAACCTTGCCGCAACCTCTACTTCAGGTCCCGGACTGGCACTTAAATCAGAAGCGATAGGCCTGGCTGTTATGGCGGAACTTCCGCTGGTAATTGTT
>MTKZ01007718.1_pt1 | contig 40955 bp, 28 predicted proteins | sample 1042781 | NCBI WGS metagenome assembly MTKZ01 (sample SAMN06212207, study PRJNA360539) | anaerobic digester metagenome | biome: Wastewater treatment plant; material: sludge; isolation source: anaerobic digester fed with sludge from wastewater treatment plant | place: Denmark: WWTP Viborg ...
ATGGACAAGCCTCCTGGAGTTTCAGTCTGACTGCATTGCCATATTCCTGAGAGATACAAACAGGCTCATAAAGGATATAAATCCGCAGATCCTTCTTTATATGAACGGAAATACTCTTGCCCCATCCTGGCCGACCGGAAGAGAGAACCGTAAAATAATCAGAGAAACCGATATTCTGGGAGCAGAAGGAGGCTTTCTTTATGGGGAACTGGCTGAACCGGTTTACAAACCGGGAGCAACGGCCAAACTCCTGGAAACCCAGGCAGAGGGGAAACCAACTGTGGTTTTTGATGCGGCAAAGCAGGGTCCATGGACTTATTCATCACTCCCTCCCGGTGAACTGAACATATTGTACAGCCAGACAATTACTCATCAGGGAAACGTATGGCTGGCAGTATGCAACACTTCGCCCCGCTCCCATCCTGAAGAAATGAAGGTTATACAGAAATATAACAGTTTCATCAGAGATAATCCGGATCCCTTCCATAAAACAGAATCACTGGCCAATATCGCACTTCTCTGGCCACAAAGGACAGGTAACTATTACAGCGGCTCCTCAGTCCCACTGACAGATTTCACAAAAGAAATCAGAACAGCCATGGCAGGCAATCTTTCAGAAGAGTTTTATGGATTCTATGACGGATTATCACGCGGTCATTTCCCCTTCGATGTTATAGATGAAGTAACTCTTAATAACGATCTAAGCAGTTATGAACTTATCATTCTGCCCAATGCAGCATGCATTTCCCGGGAAGAAAGAGATAAGTTAAAGGAATTTGTAACCCGNNAGACTGCAGGAAATACCCCTGCTCAGTGATCTCTTCGGTATAAAAAAGACAGGTGATATTTTCGGCCCGCTGAACTGGGATTATATAACACTTAAAGATAAGGGTCACATTTCCTTTAAAGACATTGCGGATAATAATATTTACGCACCGTTATACGGACTGAAGACTGAACCGACATCAAGGGCACCGGTTTACTTTTGCAAACCCCTGCCCGGAAGCTATGCCGCAAGCCCCGAAATCTCTGAATTCCCTTTCATTATTGAAAATAATTACGGAAGCGGAAAATCGTTCTATTTCGCCGGAACCTTCGGTGGATCGCTTTATAAATACCGCTTCCCCGAATATTACCGTATTCTTTCAAACCTTGTAAATGCAACCTGCAAGCCGGTTGTCAGGATGAAGAAGGTACCTACCTCAGTAGAAGTGAATCTGAGGAAAAAAGGAAATTCATTGTTCCTTTACCTGATCAATTTTACTTCAGAAATGAGAAGGCCGATTCAAAGGATCATCCCGGTAAACGGGTTGGAAATTGAACTTCCGGTTAGAGAAAATATTAAGAATGTGAAAGCTCTCTGGTCAGCAAGAGAACTGGAATTCACAAAAAAAGACGAGGTTCTGTCATTTATTCTTCCCGAGATTCAGGAATATGAAGTGATAAGAATAAGTATATAAAGAATAAGACATTGCACGAATTATCATTAGCAGAAGAAGTTATTAAAATTGCCGGATATGAGGCCGGAAAAAACGATGCTGTCCGTGTAAGCGAGATCACAATTGAAGCCGGAATATTCTGCGGGGTTGAAATCGATGCTTTCAGGTCTGCCCTTGAAATGCTTACTGAAGGAACAATGATGGACAAAACAGCAATAAATATTCAAAGAGTAAATGGCAGAGGATTTTGCTCTGAATGTGACAAGGAGTTTGAAATGAACAACAGGATTGATACCTGTCCCGTTTGTGGCTCATTCCCTTCAGAAATACGGAGAGGACATGAGTTCAGGGTAGTATCGATTGTTGTGGAAAGGAATGATGATAAAGACTAAACAGGTTATCAAATAAAAACCAGAAGTTATGTGTGAGACATGCGGATGCGGAAATACAGGAAAGGAAAAAACAGGAATTCCCGGGAAAAAGAATAAACAGGATCATGATCACGATCATTCCTATACTCATGAACATGACAGTTATGGTCCTCATACCCACTATTATGATGATAAGAAAGGTAAAGAAGGCTCCCACGATCATTCCGGGAAGCAGGTAATTAATATGAAAGTCGATGTTCTTGCCAGGAATAATGCTATCGCAGCGATGAACCGCAGGTTCTTTGAAAGCAGGAAGGTGTTGTGCATTAATATGGTCAGCTCCCCCGGATCGGGTAAAACAACAATCCTGGAAAAGAGCATTGGCAGGCTTAAATCATCAAAGAAGGTTTACGTTATTGAAGGTGATCAGCAAACCCGTCTGGATGCCGACCGGATTGAAAAAGCAGGAGCTCAGGCCATTCAGATCAACACGGGCTCGGGATGCCATCTTGATGCTCAGATGGTAGAATCTGCAGTAAAAAAACTGGATCCGGAAGCAAATTCAATTTTGTTCATCGAAAATGTAGGCAACCTTGTCTGCCCGTCCCGGTATGATCTTGGTGAATTCAGGAGAGTCGTCATAATCAGTGTCACAGAAGGTTCAGATAAACCCCTCAAGTATCCAAACATGTTCGAGACATCACATCTGTGCCTGATCAACAAGTCTGACCTCCTGCCATGGGTGGATTTTAAAATGGACGAGTTCGTCACTAATGCAAAAAATATAAATCCCCGGCTCGAATTAATTACTGTTTCGGCGAAAACGGGAGAGGGAATTGAAAAATGGGAAAAGTGGATCTCTGAGGCAGCTATTCAAACAAATACGTAGTAAACTACGTATTAAAAAACGTATTATAAAACGTATTAAAAAACGTATTTTATTCTACTCCCTAATTTTATTTGGCAAAGGTCCCATTTTCAGTATCAGTTTCCCACCGTCTGTAAGATCTGAATGACTGAACCACGGAGTATTTAGCGGTTTGCCATTCAGAGTTGCCGACTGTATAAATTTGTTCTTATCTGAAACACCGTCAGCCTCAATAATGAACTTCCTTCCATTACCTGTATCGATGGTTATTTTCCTGAATACCGGGCTTCCAATATCATAGACTGGTTTACCCGGACATACGGGGAAAAATCCCATAGAGGAGAAAACGAACCATGACGATGTTTCCCCTTCATCTTCATCACCGCATATCCCCAGGGGACTATCATTATACCATATCTTCATTATTTCCCGGACAATCTTCTGGGTCTTCCATGGTTCGCCTGAATAATTATAAAGATAAGGTATATGGTATCCGGGCTGGTTTCCCTGATGATACTGACCTATCAATCCTGTCATATCAGGAAATTGTCTGAGAAATTCATATTTAGGTCCTTTCCCCCTGAACTGTTCCTGAAAAAGACCATCAAGTCGTTCTGAAAGTTTATTCTTACCACCCATCAGATCAATAAGTCCATTAATATCCTGCTGAACATGAAACAAGTAGGTCCAGGCGTTTGTCTCAGTATAGTAATCCCGTCCGCCCTGACCTCCGCTCCAGACAGGATCAAGGTCTTTTTCACTAAACACCCAGTTGCCGTCAGTAGTTTTCGGCGCCATGAATCCAATCCCCGGATCGTAAAGATTCCTGTAGTTTTCCGAACGTCGTGAGAAATATTTCTGGTCATCCGGTTTATTCAGTTCTCCGGCCATCTGAGCAAGGCACCAGTCGTCCCAGCAATGTTCAAGCGTGACCGAGACAGCCTGTCGCTTTTCGAAACTGTGAACCTGAGGTACCCATTCTTTTGCTCCCAGAGGCAATGCCGGGAAGAAACCTTTTTCGGAATAAATACTGTCAATCCCGGTTAAAGGGCCATTGCGCCAGGGGATCATTGTAACTTCTGTGGCATTCTTCTTCATTCCCGCATATGCCTTTTCAACATCATAATTCCTGAATCCCTTGAAATATGCGTCTGTAACCGATACAGTCTCATGTCTGCCGATCATTACCCTGCGGTTCAGAGCTGCATCACCAAGGAATCCGCATTGTTCATAGGCACGGATCCAGGAATTCACTATATCATTCTGTCTTTCTGGTTCAAGAATTATCCCGAGGGGAAAGAGGGAACGGCATGATCCCCAGCTTTCACCCAGCTGGTAGAAATCACTACCTTCCGTTTCATGGACCTTTTCGTCATAAATACTGTAATACTTCCCATATTCGCTTACATTGGTTGTTTTCCGGCCGAATACGCGGTAAAGTGCCGTATAGAAGATTATCCGCTGATCAATTGTACCTCCCTTTACCCTGATTTTCCCCAGAGCATCATTCCATATCTTTCTCCCTCTTTCCTTTAACTCTTCAAAATCCCAGCCGGGGATCTCTTTCTCCATATTCTCGCGGGCCTGACCTGTACTGATGAATGAGAATCCTGTTTTAACATGTATGACCTCATTCCCCGTGGTTGAAAATGAGCTCCAGATACCAGTATTGTTTCCGGATTTCTGCCTTTCTCCTTCAAGGGTATATTCCGGCGACCAGGATCCGAAAGTACTTATTGGTTTACTGAACTTTGAATAAAAATAAAACCTCCTCCCCTGATCGCGTCCGTAGGGAGATGTCATGAAACCTTCAATGACATCATCACCGGTGATGGTTATCTCCCCTTTCTGAAGAATGCTTGTAAGGATACCGGATCTTTCTGATTCAGGGAAGGTAAACCTGTAAAATGCCGAATGATCAGCCACTGTATATTCAGCTTTAATATTGAAATCCTCAAGCAAAACGCTGTAATAATATGGTTTTACAATTTCCATATCGTGGTCAAAGCATGATGAATTCTCTTTGGGATCTTGTTTGATTTCTCCTTTTACCGGCATTATACAGAAGTCTCCGACGGAAAAATCATTTGAAAGGGATCTTACGGAAAATGAATATATCCTGTCGGCGAGATAAATATCCCTTATACCCGGGGTTGTACGAGGGATAAGCCTTACCATCCCGCGAGGAAGCTGGACATCGGGAGTGGTTGCCGTCAGAAGATGACCTACAGATCCGATATAGGGATTTACATAATCTACAGGATCCTGGCTGAAAACGGGACTGTTCAGGATACAGAACATTATCATTCCGGTAGCAATATGCATAAGGGGTTTGAATAAATCTGTATTCATCTGCTTATTTTTATTCTTCATCTTTTGTACTAAATTTATGTCATTGATAAACTCATTTGTTAAAGTTAGATCATTTGTATTGCATCAATTGAATTATTTAAGCTAAAAAATCAAATAAAATGAAAAGAATTCACAAGTTACTTGTTATTTGTATCCTGTTAAGTTTTACCCTTGCAATGAATGCAAAGCCGAAATGGGTTTCGTTATTTAATGGTAAGGATCTGAGTGGCTGGTTTGTACGGGGCAAAGCTGTATGGACCGTTCAGGATGGCGTTCTGGTTGGAGAAGGAGGAATGGGCCACATCTACACTGATGTTATCTGTACGGATTTTGAAGTAAAAGGCAAATTCCGTACCTCCGGAACAAATGCCAACAGCGGGTTTTATTTCCGTGCCAATCCACCTGCAGATAATCCTGATGGTTTTCCCCGGGGTTATGAAGCTCAGATATGCAATACCCAGGATGCATATACAGGCTGGTTATGGAAACCCGGAAAGCCAACAGGCAAGCCGACCACTCCGTTAATGACGAAGGATGGCGAGTGGTTTACTTACAGGATAAAAGTAACCGGAACGCATATTCAGTTCTGGATCAATAATAAACCTGTAATGATTTATGATGATGATGAATACAAATCCGGACATTTTGCGATACAGGGGCATAATCCGGGGATGAAGATCGAAGCTAAGGAATTGTATTATCGTTCACTTTCAAAATAAATAATAGAGAAAGGTTCTTGACGGACCGGAAACTGATAAGGGCGATTTCCGACCAGATTAAGGATTGATCCTGTTGTATTTTCTCAGCAGTTCAAGAGTTTTTTCGACCGGTAAAGCTTCAACTTTTACATTGTTCCGGACTGTGACCGTCTCAGCAGCGAAGAGTGAGTTTATTATCGCCTCTTCAGTTGCTTCAATAACTGCTTCAAAAAGTATATCAAGATTCTCGTTCCGCAACACTCTTGATTCATCAAACATTGAATCTGACTGATAAGGTATCCTTAGTTTTTCATCTGTTGAAACTGCAATTGCAAAATCACCGCTGCTGTTCGATGCACTTCCTCCTGCCCTTGCCATGCCGAATAATGATCTTGCCGCAAGTCTTTTCAGATTTTTAGCACTGAGCGGTGCGTTAGTCATTATTACGATCATGCATGATCCGTCCTCCTTATATTCATCTGCGGTTTCCCTGAACCTGTATTTTCCGAGTTCTATTCCTACAGGTACTCCGTCGATCTGCAAGATCCCACCGAAATTTGTTTGTACAAGAACACCGACAGTATAGCCTCCCCTGGCTGATGGCAGGATCCTTGATGAAGTTCCAATGCCTCCTTTAAAGCCCAGGCAGGATGTCCCTGTTCCGGCGCCGACATTCCCTTCCTGCACAATTCCATCTTTCGCACTGTTTATTGCTTCCAGAATATGTTCTTTTGTAACGACCCTTTTTCTGATATCGTTCAGTCCGCCGTCATTGGTTTCTCCGACAACGGGATTAACACTTCTTACGAACCTGTTTTCAGGAAAACTGAATGTATAATCAATAAGTGCATCAGTCGCTACGGGGACACTTAATGTATTTGTGAGTATTACCGGAGTTTCAATATTGCCGAGTTCCTCAACCTGCGGGTATCCGGTTAATTTTCCGAATCCGTTGCCTGTGTGAATAGCTGCAGGCACCTTATTCTGGAAAATATTTCCGGAATATGGTAGTATTGCTGTTACTCCGGTGTTTATTGAATCACCTTCCCTGATTGTAACATGTCCGACCTTAACTCCAGGAACATCGGTTATTGCATTATTCTTCCCGGGTTTCAATACACCGATTACGATCCCGTAATCTCTTGCCCGTTTCTTCTGTGCTTCAGAATTTATACAGCTCATAATCGCTAAAACTAATAACAGATATCTCATCTTTTTTAAATCATAATAAATTTATAATCCTCTCCCCTTCTCCTTTTCTCCCTCTCTCCTCATCTCCTTTCTTCCTTTCACACCCTCTCCCTTTCTCTCCTTCTCCTTTTCTCCCCCTCATACCCTCATACCATCGTACCCTCGTACCGTCATACCATCGTACCATCTTACCATCGTACCATCGTACCATCACACCTCTGCGCCGCTGCGCCTTCTTGCCACCCCTTGCCCCCAGGGGGGCGCTCAGACTCAAAAGTCCCCCTTGATAGGGGGATTTAGGGGTGAGTTATATAATAGACGCAAAGGCACTAAGAATCACAAATTCAGAGCATTAAATTATCTTATCCCTTCCAGTAACAGACCTTCATTAGTGTTTCTGAAAATATACCTGAATTCTTTTCTGCCCTTTGTAAATGACAGTGTAAAACTGCCGGTTGAACTGTACGTTTTTTTCACCGAAGCTGCTATCCTGCGAGCTTCATTATCATCATTTACCGGAAGGATGATAGTTGCAATGACACTGTTTTCCTTTTTTGTATTAATTATCGTTCCGAAGTAATTAACCCAGAAGAAGGAACGGGTGGCATTAACCGGCTGGCATGCATGTCTTCCTTCCCTGAATGTAAATTGCTGATCGCTTACAGGTATAAGAGCCATTTTGCCTTTGTTTCCTGTCAGCAGAACATAATTCCCCTTCAGTTCGGAAGTCACCCCCGGATGAAACCTTACTTCGATTTCCGACCCGGGAGCTGATTCTACTTCATCAACTATTACAGCCACTGCTGGTTTCTCAAAAGTAACATGTCTGCGCCAGCTTTTCAGTTCAACTCCCGGGTATGCCTTTGAAGGATCCATCAGAACATAATCGAGTTTATCCGAAGAGCTGAATTTCAATACCTTTCCGCCTATTTCATAGTTCCATGGCTGTTTCCGCATTTTTCCGGGAAGCTGCTTTTCCCCATTTACAAATACAATATTATGTCCGATACTGGATGCCTGAGGATAATTCCATCTTGCATCATCGAAATATTTTTCATCATAGGATCCGCTTCCGATATCAGTAATGAAATAATCGCCACCCTGATAAACGATGAACTGGCCTATATCGAGATGTCCGTGATGCGGATCGTCATTCATCCCTGCTTTTCCGGCAATGAGCATTTTTGATTCGTCGGTGAAATTATTTCTCAACACCCACCAGTCAATAGTTCTGAAATGGATCGAACTTTTTGCCGGAGGTTCAGGTTTTACAGAAGATCTGGGCCAGATAATATCGAACATATCCTGTCCTTCACTGAAAAACTCATTACGGTACCACGCTGCCATTCCATTGTTCGTTTCGGCAGCAAGCTTGTTTATGAACCAGGTACTTCCAAGTCTGCCGCCTCCCGAGTCCTCAAAATTCAGAGAGCCTTTCCCCGGAACGGAAATATAGACAGGAAATGTAACAGGATTATTTTTCAGCTTCTCATTTTCAAAAAGATTCAGTTTGCTGCCAGTAAGTCTTTTCAAAGCATCTGCAAAAAATGCAGATGTATGGACGCCATAGTTCCAGTAACCGCCACCCTCCTGCCATCCGCCGTCAACGCCAAGCTCGTTCAGCATTTTATTTATCCTGTTGAAGGATTCGCTCACAACATCGGTAAGCTGAGGATTCTCAGTTAGCAAAGCAAGTCCGGCAAGACCGATACCTGAATTACAAACACCGCACCAGTTACAACGATAAGCTGTCGCCCACCAGTGATACTCATAGTTACCCCGGACGCGTGTAATCACTTTCTCCAGAAGGGCTCCCCTTATCCTGTCCCTCTGAGCAATATCAAGGGCCGGATAAAGCCAGTCGTAAACGGCAGCCATCAGTCTTCCCGAATCGCCATTATAATGATCAAAGCTGAAATTCACCTGATCATCAGGTACATTCCATGGCATTATGCGACTGTATATTACAGGAAATTCATGAGGCCTCATTGTCCATGATGGCAGATCACAGAAAACATCTGCAAACTCAAAAGCTTTACCGGCATATTTTTTATCTCCAGTCATCTGGTAAACAAAAGCCAGAAGAACGGCATTATCACGGTTTGAAGTATAGTGATTTTCATATTTCCCGTCAGTATCATATTCTGTCCAGCCGGCACGGGTATTTCTCCCCTGGACAGGTATTACCCTGTCAACAGGCATATGTAAGAGCATGTTTGCCCTTGCTGTCAGCCTGTTCATAATATCACGGATCTCAGGATCAGTCTTTATCCGTTCAAGGATGGCCGGCTTATCATTTTCATCAAAATACAGATAAGGATGTTTAAGCCCGCTCTTTTTAATTGAATTATCCACATCAGCTTTTGTGATATCCGCAGCGCCTGCCTCATATACAGACATTAATACAAAGGCAAGGATGAATAAGATTGATTTTTTCATGATCTCAGGTATATTTTTTTTTAAAAGTATTAAAAGCTCCTGCCAAAGACAAATAAAACTACAGAACTCATATTTGTTCTAATTTACTACCTTTATAAAGTTAACATGAACCGTGAAAGAAAAGGAGGAAAAATGAATGATTTTTTATGCCCGAAATGCAAGGATCATCTAAGGGTAGGTGATCATCTGATTTTCAAAGTAAAAAATAAAGAGAAGAAAAGTGCCCTCATTCTTTTGAGCCCGCAGATAGGTAATTACATCAGTATGAAGCATCCTTCCTTTGATATAAAAAAGGGGGAATTCCTTGATTTTTACTGTCCCCTGTGCGGCGCTTCACTAAAATCAGATATTCATGATAATCTGGCACTTGTTCTTATGAAGGATGAAAAGGACGAGATGTATGCAGTCTACTTCTCACAGATTGCAGGGGAGCACAGTACCTACGAAACAACGGGTGATTCTGTGCATATAGAAGGAGAAGACGCGGGAAGATATACTTATTTCAAGGTCGGTGATAAATTCAAGAAGTATTTTTGATGCTGAACATACATTAAGTTGCTGGTTGCTTGTTTCTTGTTGATACCGATTACCGATTACCGATTACTGATTACCGATTACCGATTACTGATACACCACCTTATGGAAAGGAGGAAATTTATTAAACAGGCCGGAGCAGGAGCTGCTGCAGGCTTTTTTATGTTCCCCGGGACAGGTTTTTCATCATCCGGGGGAAATGGTGAACTTGAATATCACAGGGTAAGCGATATTAAGTTCTCAACAGTTAAGCTGAATTATCCCCGGCAGGTGGGAAAGAATTCCCGGCTGGATATCCATGGTTTTGGTCCGGTCTCCGGCATACACGTTCTTTATACTGACCGGGGAGCTTCGGGCTGGGGATTAAACAGGGGTTCAGAAAAAGCACTGATCGAAAAATCCGGGCTGATCAGGGGAAAAACAGTCGCTGAACTCATTGATCCTGAAATTGGTGTGATATCTCCCGATATTGAAGGATTTGATTTTTCACTATATGACCTTGCAGGTAAAATTCTGGACAAACCCGTTTACAGGCTTCTGGGAAAAAGGAAACCCTTAACTTTCCCCTGTTACAGCGGTATGATCTACTTCGATGATCTCGAACCGGCTGACAAGCCAGCAGGTCCCGAAAAAGTTCTGGAAGAGTGCCGGTGGGATTATAATTACGGTTACCGTCAGTTCAAGCTTAAGATAGGCCGAGGTTACAAATGGATGACAAAGGAAGAGGGCCTTAGAAGGGATATAGAGATCACAAAGCTTGTTCACCGGAATTTCCCGGATTGTGATATCCTTGTTGACGGGAATAACGGATTCACAATAGAAGAGTTCATCCGATATCTGGAGGGCATAGAAGGGATTAAGCTATTCTGGATCGAGGAGCCTTTTCATGAGACTGTTGAAGATTATGCAAAGCTTTATTCCTGGCTGAAGATGCATGACCATCTCCCGCTGCTGGCAGACGGTGAAGCAAACCCTGATGAAAAAGTATTACGCCATCTCGGAGCACAAAAGATAATCACAGTCTTTTTACAGGATATTTCAAGCCTGGGATTTACTAAATGGATAAGTTTCATCAAGGAGATTAAGCAGATGGGTATCCTGTCTTCACCTCATGCATGGGGTTCAGCCATTAAGACAAATTACATATCACACCTTGCCGGGGCATTCGGGACAACAGCAACCATCGAAGGTGTAACATGCACATCCGATGACGTCGATCTGACAGATTACGAGCTCCGTAAAGGGAAACTAATACCATCTTCAAAGCCGGGGTTTGGGATGGATCTTTTAAAGAAGATAAGCTGATCTACGACTACCGGCGAGAGGTTCCCGGCTAAGTGATTCAGCCTCCCGTCTTACCATAGCCGTCAACCTAAGGGCTTTTAGGGGGAAAAGTTTCCCCTCCTTTTTTTAAGGAGGGGTGGCCAGATGCAGAAATCGTCGGACTTGCAGAAATTTATATTGTCTGGCCGGGGTGGTTTATTTAATTCTGAGAAATAAGTTCACTTTTATAAGTCCTCATTAACCACCCCGGCCGGGAAAGCAAAATTGTAAATATGTCAAAATCAGAAATCCCGGCCACCCCTCCTTGAAAAGGAGGGGAAACTTATTTATGTATAAACCATTTAATTATAGGAGTTAATGTTAATAAACAATTCCTTAGAATGACGGCTATGCCCGTCTTCCGACTTCCGACTCATTGCTATACTCCTGCTATTCTTCTCTTATATTCGTCAAGAGCTTCATCGAGTCTTTCCCGCGCTCCAACATTACCGGGTACATTGTGTGAAGGATGTATATAAAGCTTAACTCCCCTGTCTGCAAGTATTTCGGCTACAGTTGTTATTGTCATCCAGACACAGGTAATGAATGCCATTGTTGACACCGGGCCGATCTTATCAGGATGATTTTTGAGAGACACAGATGCATCCTCGAGAGGTGCGCAGGTATCAACGACTACATCAGCAAGGTCAAAAATAGTCTTGCCGCTGGAATGTCTCGATTTCCTTTCTGAAGCAGAAGATGCAGATCCGAAGACGATTACTTTCATACCCTTTTTTCTGGCTTCAAGTGCAACATCGATATTGACATTATTTATCCCGGAATGTGAGAAAAGCCACATTACATCGCGTCTGTCAAAATCATATCCTTTCATTATCTCAACACCATAACCTTCAACCCGCTCAAGGAAAACGAACTGACGTACTCCCATTTCACCTGTTATCCTTGTAAAAAACGTAAGAGGCAGCTCGATCATAGGATGAAATCCGACGAATCCTCCAATCCTCGGATACATCTCCTCAATCGGAAGGGTCGCGTGTCCGCATCCGAAAGTATGAACCCATCTTTTACACTCAATTGTATCAGCCATTATCTCTGCCGCTCTTCTGATATTATCCATCTGGGTCTCTTCAATTTTTGTCATTATACCCCTGGTATTCTCCAGCCACTGTTTCGCTAACATAAGAATTTGATTTTAATGTAACTATTTAAGGTTTTTCTTTAAACTACCAATTATGACCACAAATAAAGCTATTTGAAGCGACATTTCAATAAATGCAACTATTGTAAGTGAGCTGATCCCGAATTTCCCTGCAATCAGTCCCATCAGGTAATTGACAATCATATTACCGGTAAGTGCCACAGACATGACAAAACTAAAGGCAGTACCTGACAGTTCCTTAAACCGTTCGCCTGTAATACCCAGCATAACCGGAAATCCGGCTGCCAGTCCGGCACCCAGAATTACCAGTCCCGGAATTGCAGAGGATAAGGATCCCGCGCTTCTCAGTAATACAAGACTAATAAAAAGCATAACAAAAGACAGGATCATTGTATTCCTGACAGAGACGGTTCTCAGCAACCTTCCCAGTAATAATCTCATTACTGTCATTCCTGCGACAAATGATGAGAGGGCAAATAGTGCAGAACCGGGATTAACGGACAGATGATCTGTAAGCCATGTAGTTGTCCAGTTATTAATGATACCTTCAAAGCTGCTCTGAAGGAATAGAAAGAATGCGATCATTATCAATACTTTATCCCTGACCAGAGCAGATAATCCCCTGAGCGGGAAGCCGTGTGCCTGTTTTGGAGGAGGATAACCTATAAAAAGAAAAAGAAGGCCTGTCAGTAATGCCAGGGAACCGACTGCCGCAACTATTGTTTCGAAAGTGAAAGTATTCCGGAGAACTCCAAGTATAAGGGGTATGCCCAGGGCGCCGAAACCGAAAAAAGATCCGAGGAGGCTCAGGTCGGCTCCTTTATCTGTTTCGCTTATGTCGGCAACCAGGGCATTTGTAGCGCCGTTGACAGCTCCGCCTCCCGCTCCCGTCAGAAAGATGAACAGCTTCAGCATATCTGCGTTGCCGCTGAAGGCAATCCCTTCGAAACCTGCAAACAACAGCAAACATGAAGCGGATAATAGTATCCGGTATCCGTATTTATCGACCACCGGTCCGAAAAAAAGTGATCCGGTAAGCATTCCGAAAGGCAGTACTGAGAACAGGGATCCTGCAGATACCTCATCAAGAGAAAGCTTCACCCTCAGATCAGATGCCACCGATCCGAGGATCAATACCACAATGCCGAACATCAGCATTCCTGCACACGATGCCCTGAACAATAGTTTATTATTAAATGCTGTGCTCATCTGAAATGAATTAAATTATTATCTTTTTCAGCGCCATATAAGCTGCCCCGATAACTCCCGCATCACCTGCAAGGGCTGACTGCTCAATACTTACCTGGTTAATACTGACCGGCTGTGCCCACCGTGAAGCCTCTTCTCTGATCCGGGGGATCAGGGATACAGCCGGACCAAACACCCCTCCCCCCATGATTATCTTCTGAGGATTGAAAAGACTTATGAGATTTGCCACCGCCATCGCCCAGAACTCAATACATTGTGAGATAACGGCCGAAGCTACAGGATCGCCATTATCATATGCAGAAAAAACTTCGTAAGATGTAATATTCTCCGATAAAATATTCTTAAGCACCCCGTTATATCCTCTGCCTTGTTTAATCATTCTTTTTGCATTCGATGCAATTCCTGCTCCCGAAGCATAATACTCGAAGCAGCCGCAGGCAATATAATCATCAATGAAGGGTCTGTTTAATGCCATCCATCCGATTGAGCCTGCAACATCATGACTTCCCCTCAGTATTTCTCCATTAACAAGTATGCCTGCCCCGATGCCGGTCCCTACCGACAGGAATATAGCATCTTTGCAGTTTTTCGCATTGCCCTGCCACACTTCTCCCATTATATAGCAGGCCCTGTCGCTTTCAATGACTACAGGAATCCCGCCACTGACCGAAACGGCTTCTTCAAGGAGAGGATAATCCTCCCATCCGGGTATATTGGGAGCCCATACTTTACCTGTACCGGCATGGCTTATTCCCGGAACGGAAATGCCAATTGATCCGATCTTAAACCCTTCACCGGATGAGGAACTGATAATGTCAGAAATGTTAGTACTTATCAGTCGCCCTACCTCCGTACCTTTCCTCTTATCAAGTGATAAGGTGTTTTTTCTGATCAGAGTTCCATCTTCTGTAAAAACAGCATATGCCAGTTTTGTACCGCCGAGATCCATTCCCAGTACAGCCATGTTACTACCTCCTGTAAGATCAATTTACTTTACTATCCTGGCTGTCTGCTCCGGTACATTCCATCCCGACAATTTTAGAACAGGGAGCTTCCCACTGATTTTATCAGCCGGACAGCTGACCGTAAGTGTGGTGCTTTCAGATGGTGCAAGAGTGATATAACCGGCTGACCAGTAAGAAGGCAGTATTTCTTCGCCATCGACAGTAAGCCGGGGACGGAGGAAGAATGCTATTCCGGAGGAATTATTTACTATCCTGACAGAGTATTTATTCCCGGTTTTATCGTTTGTTGCATTTTGTATGCTCACGGCGACAGATGTTTCAGAAAGGTTGTTCAGTTCTTTGTAAGTGCCGTCGGATGAGAGCCAGTAAACATTATGGGAGACTATCCTGCCTCCCTGATCTTTCAGGTTAAGAACGACAAAGAGAATCCCGCGGTTATTTTCCCTTATGCGGGCTAGAGATTCTGTCACTTTTACTTCGGAAGGACCGAGGCTGAAATATGCTTCTTCGCTGAAAACAGATTTTGACTCAAAATCAAAGACTTCAACACGGGCTGTAAGATTAGGTGCCGGTTTATATTTCCTGTTAAGAACCGTAACTTTCAGATCATTAAGATTCAGCTGAATATGTAAGGGCTCACATGCATTCTGCATGAAATAATATCCGGCGTTGGTCTGGAGGAACCAGTCATAGACCTGCCAGACAACGCTGGGGAAAGCAGCATTGATCTTCCAGAGCATCACCCCGCCGATATCATTAAGTTTATGTCCGGCTGCTTCGAAGATACCCTGATAACCTTTTGCATTCATCATCTGCATCTTATTGCAGAAATCTTCCATGCTTTCCGGCTCGCCGTATCTTGAGACCATTTCTTTATAGTACAGGTCCCACCGGCCGTTACCTGTTGCAGCATCATGATATCCCCACGAATGATTCAGGGGGAAAGGCAGGGTTTTGTCCCATACAAGGTTTGGGATCACCTTTGGCAGGATATCCCATGTCACCATGGAAGGGATCCCTGTCTCGTCCTTAAATACCCAGTCTTTGGCATCAATTGCCCTTGTATAATAGCTTTTCGGATCCTGCCAGGTATATGGCCCACCGCTGTAAACGCCTGTAGGGAGGCCATCCGGCCATGATCCCGGCCATCCTTCAGGAAGTTTTGCAAATCCGGATGAGCTTGGAATGAATGGTCTTGTACCATCAAGTTCAATGATGCTGTTACGCATGAAATCATAAAGTTCCCGTCTTGCGTGTCCTTCATTCCCGCCTGTCCATACCAAAAGGCCCGGGTGGTTCCTGATCCTGAGTATTGTACTATGAACATTCTTCTTAAAGACATCACTTTCGAGAGGCCAGTCGGGAGATCCCTTGAATTCACCCTGGGTATCACCTGTTATCCAGAAATCCGACCAGACAAGAAGTCCGTAGCGATCGGCTGCATCAAAGAATTCATCGCATGGAGTAACTCCTCCGCCCCATATCCTTACAAGATTTATGTTTGCATTGCGGCACAGACGCATCTCATAATCATACCGGAGTGAATCGCGGTTAAGCATCATATCCGGAACCCATGCACCACCCGTCAGATGTATCCTTTTACCGTTCACATAAAAATCGCGGCGCCAGCTGCCATTGACATTTACCGCTTTTGTTGAAACAGTTCTTATACCAAAAATGAATGAAGTATCATTACATATGCCTGAAGCATTCAAATATTGAAGCCTTATTTTGTAGAGATTAGCCTGCCCATAACCATTCGGCCACCATAAAGCCGGTTTTAAAATGTTCAGTTCACTAGTATTGGTCCCGTTCAGATCAACTGTCACATTATCATTTGCCTCAATCGTAACTGATTTTGTGAACTTTACCGGTTTGCCCCTGAAGTTCTCAGGTGCAATTGTAACTATGAGACTGCCTTTTTCACTGACCTTACTATGATTAATAAGAGAAAGACTAAGCGATATCTTTGCCAGTCCGGTGTCGGGAAGATTAGGCAGCTCTGTAACAAGTTTCGGATTGCTGAATGTAACGGCACCTGAAGTGCGCAGGTAAACAGGCAGCCAGATACCCATATTCCTGTCCCTTACAGGAGGCATCCAGTCCCAGCCGACAGAACATAACATTGTGACATTTTTCCCGATATCGCCTGTCGGACCACCATTAAGATAAAAATCTCCAAGTGCTTCAAGTTGTTCCGGAGCCGGCAAACCGGGATAATCAAGAGGATAAATCTTAACTGCCAGAGCATTTTCCTCTCCGGGTTTGATATACTCTGAAATATCGAAGCTATACTGAGCGAACATTCCCGCCATATCCGTGGAATCAGCGATCTGTTTCCCATTGATCCATACCGCTGCCCTGTAATTAATCCCCTTAAAAACAAGCTGAAAATGTCTCCCCCTGTCTGTTCCCGGGATACTGAAAAGCGTCCGGTACCAGTAGGGTTTCTTCCATGGATTGGAATATCCGGGAAGATGGCTGAATTTACCCAGATCATATGTTTTGTTGAATTCATCTGATGCATCAGGAATAAGCATATTATTCAATCCTGAATACGGATCGGGATAAACTTTATTTGCTACCAGTCCCGTCAGAACCGTTGAGGGAACCTTCACCGGGAACCAATAAACATTTGATTTATATCCCGGGACTGATATTTTCTCCCCGGCTTCCTTTATAAGCGCAGAAGACTGAAGTTCAAAATTAACAAGCTTTACCTGCTTTGCACCCTGTGAAAATAAGCCCGTAGTTATGGCAGACACAAGTACAAGACTACTGATTATCAATAATATTCTGGTCATGGTCCCGGTATTTAGATATGTTTTTTTCTACATTTCCCGCTAATTTAAATATATCTGCCGAAAGAATTAGTTTTTAACGAAGGTTTATATTACCGAAGTTTAGGAAAAAACAGTTATTTTGTAATGACTTCTATAGAGATTAACAGAGATGGCAGATACTATCAAAAAGTGGACTGAATCGATTCTTCCCTGGCTTCTTGATCATGGGCTGAAAATAGTATTTATCGCGGTTGCTGCCTGGTTACTTAACAAGATCCTGAGCAGAATAATTATCAGGACTGTCAGGGTTGCCATTGTGGCAAACGAGAATATGTCGAAAGAAGGAGAGAAAAAAAGGGAAGATACCCTTATAAGGATTTTTAATGGTGCTTTAAGGATAGTGATTTTAATTCTTGCAATATTGATGATCCTGCAGGAACTGGGGCTGAAGATTGGTCCGCTTATTGCAGGAGCCGGTATTGTAGGTCTGGCAGTAGGATTCGGTGGCCAGTACCTGATCCGGGATATTATTTCCGGCTTGTTCCTTATACTTGAAAATCAATACAGGATCGGCGACAGTATAGATATAAACGGGGTCAGCGGACTCGTGGAAGATATAAGCTTAAGGAAAACAACTCTGCGGGATATTAACGGGACAGTTCATCACATTCCCCATGGAGAAATAAAGCTGGTATCGAATCTTTCCAAGAACTATGCCCGTGTCAACCTTGATATCGGGATATCCTACAATACAGATCTTGACCATGCGATTAGTGTGATCAACAGGACCGGCAAAGAACTTGCAGAGGATCCTGCTTTTAGTGATTCAATTATATCTCCTCCTCAGTTTCTGAGGGTAAATGATTTTGCCGATTCAGCAGTAATCCTTAAGATACTTGGCGACACAAAACCTTTAAAGCAATGGGAAGTAACCGGGGAAATGCGGAAACGGCTGAAAATTGCTTTTGACAGGGAAGGTATTGAGATTCCTTTCCCACAAAGAGTTATACATGAGAATAAAACCGGAATTAATGGAAACAGGACCTAATGTAAGGCGATTTGGGACAATTCCGGTTTTCTTTACAGCCATATCCACCATTCTGGGTGCAATACTTTTCCTCAGATTCGGTTTTGCCGTGGGGACACTGGGATTCTGGGGAGCATTCCTGCTTATCATCCTCGGCCATTCGCTTACCATTCCTACGGCATTTGCGATCTCGGAACTAGCAACAAATAAGAGAGTTGAAGGTGGAGGTGAATATTTCATAATATCCAGGTCGTTCGGACTGAATATCGGGGCCACAATAGGAATAGCTTTGTTTATGTCACAGGCCATAAGTACCGCTTTTTATATAATAGCCTTCACTGAAGCCTTCGGGTTTATTTTCGATTTTTTCTCCGGATCACTGGGAATAAATCTTCCGCGGCAGGCCATAAGTATACCTTCAATGCTTGCGCTGGGCTATATTATCCTCAAAAGAGGGTCAAATCTCGGAGTTAAGATGCTTTATATAGTTGCAGCAATACTCTTCCTCTCGCTTTTACTTTTCTTCTTCGGGAAAACGGAGTATGGCATAAATATGGGTTCCCGGCTGCCGGCAGGTGACATCAGGAACATGAAGGATTTTTTCATGGTATTTGCCATTGCATTCCCTGCATTTACAGGAATGACAGCAGGAGTGGGCCTCTCAGGAGAACTTAAGGATCCTTCGAAATCGATACCCCGAGGTACAATTATCGCCACAATCACGGGAATGATCATCTATACCGGAGTGATATACAAGTTTGCCATATCTGCCAGTCCTGAAGATATGCTGGCCGATCAGCTTTTAATGTCGAAGATAGCTGTGCTGGGGGTGGTTATTGTACCTGTTGGACTGGCAGCATCAACCCTGTCTTCCGCGATAGGATCAATTATGGTGGCGCCCAGAACATTACAAGCCCTGGCACTTGACGGTTCCTTCCCTTCCGCAAAAATAAACAAATGGCTTTCACTGGGAAGAAAATCAGATAATGAACCTGCAAACGCCACTCTTGTCACAATCATTATTGCGATGGTTTTTGTTACTCTCGGAAGCGTTAACGCCGTTGCGGAAATTATCTCAATGTTTTTTCTTGTCACTTACGGGTCGTTATGCCTGATCTCCTTCCTGAATCATTTCGGCTCCTCACCCTCATACCGTCCCTCTTTCAGATCAAGATGGTACCTGAGCCTTACCGGATTCCTTATCGCCGTCTGGGTAATGTTCAAAATAAATGCTCCTTATGCCCTGGCTTCTCTGATCCTTATGACCGCCGTCTACTCCTACATAAAGGTTTACAACCGTGAAAGGGATGGCCTTGAATCTTTATTTGCAAATGCACTCTTCCAGATAAACCGTAACATCCAGGTCTACCTCCAGAAATCGGGGAGCAAGAAGAAAAAGAAAGAATGGAGACCAAGTGCAATCTGCATTTCAAAAGATTCCTTTGTACGGTCAAAAGCATTTCATCTGCTTAACTGGATCTCTTACCGTTACGGATTCGGAACCTACCTCCACAGGATAGATGGATATTATTCCCGGGCAACATCACGGAAAGCTATGGAAGAACTTTCAAAACTAATCGAGATATATGATACGACCAACAACCATGTATTTGTTGACACTCTGATATCTCCTTCATATACCTCAGCCCTGGCCCAGGCTATACAGTTACCTGGTATTTCAGGTATGGAAAATAATATGGTGATATTCGAATATGACAAGGAGAATCCTGAAAATCTGAAGGAGATAATTGAAAATACGGGTCTGATCGCTGCCGGTGATTTTGATATCTGTCTTCTTGCATCAAGCAGGAAAGAGATGAATTTCAGGAATGGGATCCATGTCTGGCTCGATTTTCATTACCCTGAGAATTCAAGCCTCCTTATACTACTCAGCTTTATAATATCGGGGCATCCCGACTGGAAAAGAGCGAACATCAAACTTTTCGGGACCTGCAGGGAAGGTAAAGATGAGGAGACCAGACAGAATCTGACTGATCTGGTCAGGTCAGGCAGACTGCCGATAACTGAGAAAAATATTGAAATCGTTCACGAGGAGCCCGGAAAGACCCTGAAGAATATTATAAATGAAAAATCATCTCATGCCGCTCTTACTATGATCGGTTTTAATGAGCAGACTCTGAAGCGACTTGGAGAATCTCTTTTAAACGGTTATGAGGGTGTAGGGACTATTCTGTTCGTGAATTCACACAACCAGAAAGAAATAGTCTGAAATGTAATATATTCATTATGTGACCTTTGTCCTTCCCATCCACGACAGATCAATATCCGATCCGAAATGTTCCCTGAAGATCCTGTAATACAATAACTCTTCCTTTGAATTGATAATCTGCCCGTTACTTAGATTCCGCTCGATCCTGAAGTCATTATCCGAAATATTGTTCCCGGCATAATCAGCTAGCAATTCCTTAACACCTGCTCCCTCCCAGAATTTTGCTTTTGGTCTTCTTAGTATTTTATCCGGGAGCATACCCTCCATGGATTTTCTGAGTAACCACTTTTCTGTTTTTCCATGAATTTTATATCCGACGGGGATCGTAAAGGCAAATTTAACAATCTCAGGGTTGGTAAAAATCATGTGAGCGATCATACCATGAGCAAAAGCACACCTGTCAACCCGCTGAAGTGCTGTGTTGTGAAGGGCACCTGTTATCCTCAATAGTTCTTTTTCAAGGTCCACGGCCGGAATGGATTTAAGGTATCCGTATCCTGCGAACAATTCATCACCGCCTTCCCCGGAAAATACTTCATCGACGTATTCCGATGCAAGACGGGCAATAAGATAATTCATTAATGATGATCTTACGAGTAGTGCGTCAAAAGATTCCAGATGATATATTACCTCGGGTAAAATCGCCGTCATCTCTTCCGGAGAGACCACTTTCTCATGATGTTCAGATTTTATGTATCGTGCCACTTCACGGGCATATTCAAGATCAGGTGCACCTTTCATTCCTGCTGCAAAAGTTCTAAGCTTTTTCAGATGCCTGGTAGCCAGGGCACATATGACACTGGAATCCAGTCCGCCCGAAAGCCACGATCCGGTGTTCTCCGTTCTGATACATTCCGAAATTGCTTTATCAAGAAGTTTATATAGTTTTTCTGCAATCTGGCCGGGAGTCCCGGTAGCTTTTTTTCCTGCAGATATACTGAAGAACGGCCTGAGTTTTTCACCTTCAAGAATGTGCCCTGGAGCCATTTCGCGGATCTCCTTTGTAAAAGGCAGAAGTGCTTTTATCTCTGATGCAAAACACATGTTGCCATTCTTGTCATTTCCGTAATAAAGAGGAGCTGCTCCCAGTTCATCTCTTGTCATTATGAAACTACTTTTACCGGGTTTCACTATGACATAATTGCCGGGACTGCTTATATAACCGGCATCACCGGCTTCCAGGCATTTCTTTACAGTTTCCTTTTCCGTTTCGTTCCAGATTATTCCTATTGTTGTTCCCCCTTTTTCAAATACTGAAATACCTGCATTCCCTCTGTAACGGAAAGTGCCAAGCATCTCTGAAACCTCTTCCGTCGTATTATCTGCTGCTATTCCTGCTATACCTGCCATTCTTCTTTTTTTATTTTCATTAAACTGATTTATTCTATGTTATTCTGCGTTAAGCAATCTGATTCTTTCCGGCTCTCCCATCTTTTCGCCCGTTTCCCTGTCGATTGCATACCATGCCCCATCTATCAGTCTGGTTATTATCTGACCGCACAGGTGCGGATTACCCTGGAAATGTGGAGTATCCAGAAGTCCTGTCCTTATCGCATCAGAGATGACAACCGGATCTGACCATGGATCTTCACTTTGATTCTTTCCCCTGTCCGATAATTCTTCAAGTAATATACGGGCTTCCGATTTCAATTCATTTTTCCGGGCAATAACCCTTTTATCTTCAGACATATCCGGCATCCCGTAAAGGGTATTATGAAGGACACCATGAGCAATATTACAACTCTGGATCAGCTCATCGGGGAAAATAGCATGGTCTCCTTCGCTGAAACCCACAACATGAAGAATATGTGGTTTGAGTGCCATGCTAATTACTGCGGAAGCAGCCAGCTGACCCTGGGCAAAAGAAGGATCGGAAGAGAAATGGGCCAGGCCTGCCCTTACCTGACGGAACACAGTGAATGATTCATCAGAAAGTTCTTCTATCATTTCGTTTTTGGCAAGCATTTTTGCAATATCCATTTCTGCGGAAGTACCAGGGGGATTGTTGAACATATACTGGGAGACATAATGCCTTACACCTGATTTTTTTGCATTCCAGGCAGCCAGGAATGCCATTGCCACTGCAAGGGAATCATGTGCATCACGCAAACTCCACTGGTGGGATTCATTTACTTCAACGGGAATATTTTTCAAGGCATACCAATGCATAACTTCCTGATGTTCTTTTATCGCATCTGAAATAAGCCGGCCGGAGCGTCCGTCAATTACGCTGTACCAGCACAATGGAATTGCCGCCCAGGCATTTCTTATCGTTCTGACACTCATTTCAGCCCACTTTAAAAGATCCCGGGTACCTGCATAGCACCTGACAAGCGGGAAATTTCCGCATCTGGTACTTTTATAAATTGCCTCCAGGTCTTCAGGCTTACGTAATGGAACACCTCCTGCTCCATCCTGGCTGTGGTCCATTTCTTCAGGACGGAAAAAATGCTCCTGTGCATTCTGATCCGGACCGATTGAGAGTATATCAAGTACCCCTGATTCAGCGATCTTAACAACTCCTTCAATAGTTTCATGTAAAGAAGGTCTTCCGAAATGATGCCGGATAAGGGGATAAGGATACTTTTTATTTATCCGGTCGACAAGATTATCAGGGAGAGTGCTTTCGGAACTCTTCCCGGTATCGCCTCTGAGATATCGCTTAATGTGTTCAGCAGATTCAGTACCGTCGAAAGCAATATCAAAAAGACCTGAATCACGTGCTACGCGGGCCACCGGGGGTGTGCCCCCAAAAATCATTCTGATATTTGATGGTCCTCCTTTTGAAATTTCAGCTTTCAGTTCCGAGAAAAGCTCTGAAGCAGATTCAGGTGTAAGCCTGTAACTTATTGCCATTATGTCCGGCTTTTCTTCCCTGATAATCTTCACAATCCTTTTAACGGAAACTGCCGGCCCGTACGAAATAGTCCGGTAACCCTCCGTTTCCGCAAGCTTGAGAAAATGGTGAAGCCCTCCAACATGAACACAGCTGCCAATGGCAGCGCCAATAATAGTTTTCATTATTATGATTTTTAATAATTATCTCCTATCCCTCTTCCTGTCAGACGGAATCCTGCAGGAAGGCCGGCAGGTCATCTGACAGTCTCTCCGATAGCAAGAAGCCGGAGATCACGTACGCTCATACCGGCTATGCCAAGGTTTTCCACTGTTCTACCATTTTCCCGGTAATCGGTCTCATTCAAGCCACAGGCGAGCTGGATCACAGAGTCTATTGTAGGTGTAGGAACATTGAGCATTCTGCCTGTTGATGCAATTGGTACAAGGCTGAAGGGAACGTCTTCTTCTATATATCTTACTCTCAGCGATCGTGGAGCAAGGATCCCTGCGTATCCGACATTCTTCATCATTGCTTCAAAAAGAGTATTCCCATCTGAGCTGTAGGCCATATATAACCATTGTCTTGCAGAAATGGCCCTGATACCAATGGCTTCCGCGACTTTGACCCTTTCATCATCTATCTTTTCAAGGATCTTTGCCACTGCCGGAGTAACTCCTTCATGGTAAAACTGGAAATCTGTATCATGTTCTATCCAGCCGGCATTCAGTACACACAATGCCGGATGGAATACACTTCCGATATTCTCAAGACTTGTCTTGAAAACATTATCGCCCGGAACAAATTGCGGGTAAAACTGACGGAGTTTAGTGATGACATGGGGAATAAGGTGGGCGCGGATGGATGCCACCGGGATGGAATTCTTGATCCTGAAAATATGCACCTGGGAGGGCCCTGTTGCCCTTGAAGCATATATGAACGTCTGAGCCTCGGCGATTATCACATTCGCTGTTACTTTTTGTCTCACCAGTACCTGTTTAAACTCCAGAGCGCCGAAGGTTCTTCCCGGATGCAGGACAATGATCTGGTCATCAACCAGGAAGGGAGCCATTTGTTCAGCAATCCACCTGTGACCGTTTGCCGGAACAACGACCATTATAAGTTCTACTCCTTTTATTGCATCCCCTATCGAAGTGGTTGCCATGTTTATCTTGCCAAAACCTTCCACTTCCCCGGTAATCTCTATTGATCCGGAAGATTTTACACCCCACAATCTTTCCTCACCCCTGTTGAAGAGATTGACTTTATGGCCCATGAGTGACAGATGTCCGGCCATAGCGAGACCGCCGTGACCGGCTCCGAGAACGGCTATCCTGTATCTGTTGCCGGAATTCGTAATTTCCATTTGCTGGATATTTTTATTGATCTGACAATATAGCTTTTTTACGGGAATTATTTAAGAAGTTTCTTAATATTATAAAGCTTATTTAATGCTTCGACCGGGGTAAGATTATTTATATCTATCTCAAGGATCTCATCACGTATTTGTTTCAGTACAGGATCGTCGAGTTGGAAGATGCTTAGTTGAAGGCCTTCCCTGTGATCTGCCAGGCCTGCCACAGGTTTGGCAAGCTCCTGTTTCTGGTGACCCTGCTCCAGTTCCTTAAGTATCTCATTAGCCCGGCTGACAACACTTCTTGGCATACCGGCCATCCTGGCAACATGGATCCCGAAGCTGTGCTCACTCCCCCCCCTCTTTAATTTCCTGAGGAAGATCACTTTATTGTTAAGTTCTTTGATTGAGACATTATAATTCCTTACCCTCGGAAAAGAATTCTCCATCTCGTTCAATTCATGATAATGAGTGGCAAACAATGTTTTGGCTCTCATTTTGCTCTCATGAAGATATTCGATCATTGCCCATGCAATTGAAATGCCATCATAAGTGCTTGTTCCCCTGCCTATTTCGTCAAGAAGTACAAGACTTCTGTCTGACAGGTTATTCAGGATACTGGCAGTCTCATTCATTTCAACCATGAAAGTTGACTCTCCCAGGCTTATATTGTCTGAAGCGCCAACCCTCGTAAATATCTTGTCCACTATGCCTATCCTGGCAGCCCTGGCAGGTACAAAACAGCCTGTCTGTGCCATCAGGACAATGAGAGCCGTCTGGCGCAGAAGGGCTGATTTTCCCGACATATTTGGCCCTGTTAGTATTATGATCTGTTGATCCTCTGTATCAAGAGCCAGGTCGTTCGGGACGTATGATTCACCCACAGGAAGCTGTTTTTCAATTACCGGATGGCGGCCATCGCTGATTTCTATTCTGTCGGAGTCGTCAAGAACAGGTCTTACATAATTATTTTCCGAGGATACGACAGCAAAGGACTGCAGGCAATCCAGCCGTGCAATCAGGACCGAATCGAGCTGTATGGGCGGGATGAAATTGAGTATTGCCAGAACAAGGTCATTGAAAAGACGGGTTTCAAGATCAATGATTTTCTCTTCGGCACCCAGTATCTTCTCCTCATATTCCTTAAGCTCTTCTGTTATATAGCGTTCGGCACTGACGAGTGTCTGCTTTCTGATCCATTCCGGAGGCACTTTATCTTTATGAGTATTCCTGACCTCGATATAATACCCGAAAACATTATTATAGCTTACTTTAAGCGAATTGATCCCGGTACGAAGGCTTTCCCTGTTCTGTAGTTCATTGAGATAGTCTTTCCCGCTGTAAAGTATCTTCCGCAGTTCGTCAAGCTCGGGTGATACATTGCCTGCTATTACATTACCCCTGATCAACTGTACCGGTGGATCATTATTCAGCTCACGACCGATCCTGTCGGCAAGTGCTTTACAGGGATTCAGCTGTTCGGCGAGCATTGCCATTGGCTGGCAACCACTGTTCAGACAAAGTGACTTTAACGGATCAACCGCCTTAAGGGCTCTTTTAAGCTGAACCACTTCCCGTGGATTGATCCTGTTTACCGCTACCTTCGACAAAAGTCTTTCCAGGTCACCCACCTGTTTTATCAATGCCGCCAGTTCTTCCCTGAAAAGACTCTTCCCGGCAAGATGCTGAACAATATCGAGCCTTTCATTTATGGGCTGAATATCCTTCAGAGGCAGCGATAGCCATCTCTTTATCAATCTTCCTCCCATAGGAGAAATTGTCCGGTCCAGAACATCAATCAGTGTTTTTGCTCCTTCATACGGTGAATGGAAAAGCTCGAGGTTCCTTACAGTGAATTTGTCGAGCCATACATATCGTTCTTCATCTATCCTTGAAAGGCTGGTAATATGTCCAAGCTGTTCATGCTGTGTTATATCGAGATAATAGAGAATTGCCCCGGCAGCTATGATGCCGTAAGTCATGTTCTGAACGCCAAAGCCTTTAAGTGAACTTGTCTCAAACTGTTTCAGAAGCCTGTCATTTGCAGCTTCAGATGTAAATATCCAGTCATCCAGCTTGTTTGTATAGAATTTCACACCGAAATTCTCGATGAACAGTTCTTTTTTCCTGTTTTCATAAAGTACTTCCTTTGGCTGAAAATTATTCAGCATCTGGTCGATATATTCAGGTGTTCCTTCTGTCGCAAGAAATTCGCCTGTTGATATATCGAGGAACGAGACGCCTGCTATTTTCCTGTCGATATGAACGGCTGCCAGAAAATTATTTTCCTTATGATTCAGGACATTATCATTCAGGGAAACTCCGGGAGTAATGAGCTCTGTAATCCCCCGCTTTACTATTTTTTTGGCAAGCTTCGGATCTTCAAGCTGTTCACATATCGCCACTCTCTGACCTGCCCTTACCAGCCTGGGAAGATATGTATCCAGGGCGTGATATGGAAATCCTGCGAGTTCCACAAATGATGCCGAGCCGTTAGCACGACGTGTAAGTGTAATACCGAGTATCTCAGACGCCTTAATTGCATCCTCCCCGAAGGTCTCATAAAAATCACCAACCCTGAAAAGAAGTATAGCGTCAGGATGTTTTGACTTGACGCTGTAATACTGCTTCATCAAAGGTGTTTCAACATATTTCTGGTTATCAGACACCATGTTAGTACCTTAGGAAAATGATAATAATTCTCATCCTAAACAAAGATACATTATTATAAGTACTTAAAGTGAGCTAAAGTTTGGAGTACTTAAAGTTTAATATATGGAGTTATTAATTATTTGAGGATCGAAATTAAAACTTAAAACTTCAGGTAGAAATCCTTTGTAAGATCAATATATTCCTGAGTGAATTCATGTCTTTTGCCGTGTTCGATTGTGAGGAATTTTTCAGTGGCCTTATTCCTTTTTCTTGAAAATTCAATTATCAGTCTCCTTACTGCAATGGTCGGCAGAGGTCTGATCTTCAGGATATCATTACAGTAAAGTCCGGATTCATTTGCTTCAGCAATAAAAACATTCCCTTCCGGATAGGGCATTATAACCTGAGCCCGGCCATCTTCTGTGAGCAACTCCGACATACCAAGGAGGAGATCTTTATTATTCAGAGTGACATTATGTCTTGCGGCAGCTTTCACCGGATCCGGATTTTTCAGGGAGTTACTGAAAAATGGAGGATTGGATACAACAAGATCAAACTTATGTGCTTCCGGCAGAAAATTCTGCAGGCTTGTATTGATTACCCTGATTCTGTCAGACCACCTGCTTCTGCTGACGTTGCTGCATGCCTGGCCAAATGATTCCGGGTCAGGCTCGATGGCAGTTATTTCAGCTTCGCTCCTTTGCGCGAGCATCAGGGCGATCAGCCCAGTTCCTGTTCCGATATCCAGAATGGTTTTAACCCCGGTAACATCGGCATATGCCCCGAGCAATACTCCATCAGTGCCAACCTTGAATACACATCTGTCCTGGTGAATTGTAAACTGCTTAAAACTGAAAGAACCGGATGGCATTGCACTTAAGTTTTGAAGTGAAGGAGCTCGGCAGCAAAATTAATCTGTTCGGGGTTACCAAGCAGGTAGGCAATATCTTCACTGTGAAATACGGTTTTTGGTACAGGATGTTCGATAACATCGCCTCCTCTTCTTATTGCCAGAACTGTTACTCCTGTTTTTTTCCGGAGATCAATGTCAATAAGGGATTTACCTTCTGCTTCAGAGCCTGTCCCGACCTTTACGGCAGTAATATTTATATTTGAGAATTCATCCAGAATTGATGGCTGGTTCACAGGGTCTTTTGCGGTAAAAGCACCCAGGTTCATGCTGCGGATCCGCGTCATGATACGGTTTACTTCCCTCTGCGGGATCAGTCTTTTAATAAGGATCCTGTTCAAAAGGTCGATCGCAATCTCCAGCTTTTCAGCTAAAACCTGATCTGCTCCCACCTGATAGAGCGCCTCAACATTCCTGATGAGAGTTGAACGGACAAGGATATAGACGCTTTTGTTCATCCTTCGGACTTTCTCAATTATTGCCATTGATGGGACAATGCTGCCTACTGATACAACAACTATATCAGCTGTATCCACACGTGCTTTCCTGAGTATCGGTTCATTCACCGCATCCCCGTAAACCACAAGATCTCCCTTGTTCATCTTTTCACGGGCCAGCGACGGATCAAACACGATGGATATATGTCTGATATTATTGTATTTTGCCATCTGGGAAAGCTTCAGGGCACTGGCATCCCTTCCAATAATTACCAGATGATTATCAAATTCCGGGATCTCCGTTTCTTTCAGAGGGAACAACCCATTTATAAGGAATCCGGGAATAGGCAATCTGAGAAGTGTCCTGACCAGGAAAGGTGAAAGGTAAAACAATAAAGGTGTAAAGGCAATTGTAATAACGGCAACTGATATAAAAAGATGATAATAGAACTCCGGAAATATTGAATTGTCAAATCCTATCTTTGCCAGCACAAATGAGAATTCCCCCACCTGGCTTAAGGCAAGTCCTATCAGAATTGTTCCCTGAAATGTATGTTCGAGTATAAAACCCGTTCCGCCTGCAATAATGGTCTTTATAAGGATCAGGAGCAAAACCGTGATAATGACCAGCTGGAAATTATCGGTAACGAATTTCAGATCAAGAAGCATTCCTACCGACACAAAAAAGAAACTGGCAAAAACATCCTTTACCGGCAGAAAATTTCCGAAAACATTATAACTGTATTCAGATTCAGAGATCATCAGTCCCGCAAGAAATGCACCGAATGCAAGCGACATTCCCAGTTTTGAGGTCAGCAGGGCAGATGAATCAGCCAGTATATCAGTAAAAAGCAGGAGTGGGGCAAGAAGCAGATCCTGAAAAATGAGAATCCCCAGAACAGTACGTCCGTAATTGGAAGTCAGCTCGGAACGTTCCTGCAGAAGTTTCAGCACAAGCGCCGAGCTGCTCAAAGCAGCCAGGAATCCCATCAGCAGTGCACCCTGCCAGTTCAATCCGTAGAAATGAGAGATGCCTGTGAAAATAACGGCTGTAAACATAACCTGGATCAGTCCACCCAAAAACACTATCCTGCGGATCTTCAGCAGATGAGATAACGAAAACTCAAGCCCGATTGTAAACAGAAGAAGAACAACGCCAATCTCAGCCATAAGCTCTATTTCGTGCCTGGCTTCAATAAGTGATAATAAATGCGGACCTGCAATTATACCTGTAAGAAGATATCCTACCACAGTGGGTATCCTGAAACGGGTAAAGACAAGATTCACCAGAGTGGATAAGGCAAAGATTATAACGATGTCCTTTAATATTGCTAATTCCATATGATCCTTCAGGAAATCAATGACAATCCCGCTAAAGATAATTTATTTCACCGCAGATTTAGAGGGAGATATAATGATTTTTTATAAAAATAATTAACAGGAATTCCGTGCTATGGATTAAACAGAATAATAAAACTGCTTAACTGATCTGTGTTGCATTGCGCTTCTAAGCCTTTGAGCCCCTGCGCCCCATAGTCGTCAACCAAACGGAGTTTTGTGAGTAAAAGTTTCCCCTCCTTTTTTTAAGGAGGGGTGGCCGGGATTACAGATTTTGAAATGTTTACAATTCTGCTTTCCCGGCCGGGGTGGTTAAAAACAGATCCAACTGTAGTATAGTTATTTCTCAGATATGATCTGAGAGATTCAAGACTTTTTCGGTTAAATATATGTCTGTAATTCATTAAAAAAAAGGAATGAAAAAATTGAATCAACCACCCCGGCCAGACAATTTATATTTCTGCAAGTCCGAATATATCTGCGTCTGGCCACCCCTCCTTTAAAAGGAGGGGAAACTTATATAGTTATATTCCTGATAATTACAGCAATTTTTGCCATTAAAATATTCCTTAAGTTGACGGCTATGCCCTGTGCCGTTGTGCCGTTGTACCGTTGTGCCATTCACATCTACCACCCCGGTACGAAGTTCAGACCAAACTGACCATTCCTGAAACCTCCGTTCTGAAGCGGAAATGCATAATAAGGTTCCAGAACAAGGTAACCAAAAAGATTTATCCTCAGCGAGGCTCCCGTACTCACAACAGGAAATCTGTAACTGCCATCGACACCTTTCGAAAGATCCTGGACAAATGTCATTTTACTTTCATTGTTCCACGCCATTCCCGCATCGACGAACAGGTTAAAGTCAGTAAAGAGCCATTTTGATTTTATAAGTGCCAGCCTTTCCGGACCAGTGAATGGCAAGCGTACTTCAGCATTGGCTACCATGATCCTTGTTCCGCTCAATCTCGAAACATTGAAAGTCCCACCTGTAAGGAAATCGTTGCCTGAATATGAAATGTTTTCATAACCTCTTATCAGCCATGGATAACCAAGGTAAAGCGGAGGTATTTTACCATTTTTGGCATCCTTACCGTACATACTGTAATTGTAGAACCGGAATGCAAGGCTTACAGGTCTTAGTTTGAAATATTGCCTGAAGTCGATCAGAGTTGTTATTACATCCAGTGATCCGAAATATTTCTCTGCCTGGAGTCTCGATCTGCTGCCCTGCATCGGGGCAGTCATCCCGAAATAAGAGTTATCGCTCACAAAAGCAACAGACACCTGCTGATAGTCATCGCCTGCCGGGGCATCGAGCTTTTCCCTTTTTCCCCCTATGTTATAGCCATCAAGAAGATAGTAATATGTATATCTGTCGATCCTGTAATAATACCATGATGAGGAGAGGTTCGCTTCAAATCTCCGTGTCTGCGATAAGGGATAGGATGCAAAAAATGAAATATTATCCTCAAACATCCTCATATAATCAATTCCGAGATTGATTACCGGAACAGGTTCATCATCAAGCATTATTGTATCATCAGATACTGACATATCTCCGTAGAGATAGGGAATATGGGATAATGATGCACCCCATTTGACTTTACCTTTTTGATTCAGATAAGCAACCTGTCCGCCGAAATCATAAATTTCTCCATTCAATGCAAGAGATGAATAGAGCTGATTATTTCCAACCATATCACTGAATAACATATTTACACTTCCTCCCATATTATTGCGGTGAACACCGGTTGAAAGGCCTATATCAGCACTGTTTGAAATATAGTCGAGTTTGAACTTCGACTTATAGGGTACCCGGGTTATCCTTTCGGAAGTCAGTACCGGTCCTGTTTGCCTTGTGTAAAGGGTTGAATCAATTATGTTCACAGAGATGTTCTTAAACGGAGGTAATGTTCCCGCATCAAAATTCACAAAATTCCTGTTTACCTCAGTATTCTTAAAATCGTTCCTGTTTGCTGCAACGATCCTGTATCCGTTGTTAAAGTAATAATTATAGGTGATCAGACCGTTTTCTGTAGCAGTGCTTAATGCAGGTGAATAAGGAGTTATCCCGCTGATTCCCGTCATATAGTCCGTAAGTCTGAGTACACGGTCCGTTGTAAGATCATATTCGTAGAGGTTCCTCATTCCGTCGGCATCCGAAAGGAAAAAGACCGATTTATTATCAGATGAAAAACACGGATCCATATTAAAAGCTCCCTTAAAAACATCTATCTCTTTTATCTTACCTGTTTTGAGATCATATAAAGCCAGATCGAAGCTGTATTTCCTTCCATAACTCCCGGTATTTAACTTCTCCTGTGAGAAAACAATATAATTACCATCTGATGACCATGAGGGGTGAAGGTTTGCCATAAGATCTGATGTCAGCTTAAGAACATCGCCGGTATCCAGATAATACAAATAAAGATCGCTGGTTCCGTTTACCAGGCCCGAAACAACTATTTTATTACCATCCGGTGACCAGGCAGGATTTGAAAATGACGGGACTCCCGGAATAGCTATTTCTCTTATGATCTTTCCCCTGGAAACATCTATTATGGCAAGCTTGTTTACTCCTTTTTCGAATATGACTATCACATATTTCTCTCCGTCCGGAGACCATGATCCGGTTGATTCGACATAATCAAAGTCGTCAATTGAATTGTTTCTCGCCACACTTGCGAGACGTCTGATTATTTTTCCGTTTTCAGTACCGGCAAGAAATAAGTCGAGAGTGAAAAGGTCCCTTTCCGAAAAAAATGCAACATATTTTCCGTCAGGGCTCAATGATGGTGAGATATTTATCCTGCCTCCATTTTTATCAGATACAATAACCTTTCCTGCAATATTATCAGCACTATCTTTAAGATACTGGCGGAAATAAACTTCATTGGCGCTTTTCCACATTCCTGAAAGAACATCCTGATTAACTTTTAATATTGTATCAAGTGCCATTTCGATACCATATTGTGCGGTCTTTTGAAAAAGCGGAATAATGACATTATCTCCCCAGGTCTTTCCGACCATTGCCCAGAAGGATTGTCCGTAACGGTAAGGAAAATATTCCGACTGGTCCGACAGCTTCTTCAGAGTGGGGAACCTGTTATTGAGAAGAGCATCTCTGATCCACATAGCCGTATTAGGATCGACACTTCCGATCGAAAAATATTCAGCCATACCTTCAACCATCCAGAGAGGGATATTATTTATTGACATCCTTACGGTTGTATCCTCTTTAATGAACATATTATACTGGAATGCATGGACCAGCTCATGGCCCAGTGTATGATCCGTCTGCGACAGAGACGGTGCAACAGGCATTATTACCCTGTTCTTAAGTGACTCCGTAACGCCTCCCGTTCCTGTCCCTATAAGACTGTTAATAGTATTTGTCTGCTGAAAATCGGGATGGTTGTTATAAAAGATCACGGGATTCCTGGTTTTGAAAGTATCCCTGAATATCTTCTGGTGGTTTAAATACCACTGCTCCGACCAGGATGTCAGAGTATTTAAAAGGGAATCGTTCTTCAGGTAATGATATATTTCAAAATAGGGAGTTTGGATCACATCAAATTTAAAAGATCTGTAGCCTGGTTTGTTCCTCCCGAAATACTGGGCATCAGCATTTATGCCGAAAAAGAGATATCCTGACAGGATCAGAATTACTGACAGGGCTCTGCTCTGTCCTCCGGATCTGATATGACTTTTTAATGTTGCCATAAATAATATTTTTAATTCCTGACATCACTAAACAAGTATCTCAAAATTCTAAAGTAATCTGCTATGAAAATTGTTTTCAAAAAATATGCCAATCTTGTCTCCCGGAGTTTGCTGACATTAAAATCTGAGAGCTTTAGGAGAGGAAATTTCAAATGTCTGAATTAGCTTCCGGACAGCTCTGTTTACTTTCGTAATCATTCTTTTCCAGGAAACGTCTCAGTCCTTCAATCTGAAAGATAAGCGGATACATCTTTTCGTCATACCACAGAAGGGCAAAATACAGGCCGATCGGTGAAGCCTTAACCTGATCCTGTTTTTCAATCCACCTTATTCCCTTAAGGCAGGCTTCTCTGTTTGTCTCTGCCAGGGCGCATATTGCTAATGAGGTTTCTTCCACAGTTCCGGGAATCCCGGTTTTTCCACTCCAGCTTCCGTCATCGCTCTGATTATCTATTAGGTATTTGCGGGCTTTTTCGGACATTTTACTAAGAAGGTTTCTTAATGATTTATCAGGTACTTCCGATCTGAGGCAGTCAGAAAGGTAGGTGCAGACTTTGGAAGTACCATAGACGGGGTTGGTCTGATCAGCGGTCCTTTGGTTGCCAAACCATAACGGTAACCATGCTCCGTCAGGCAATTGATGTTTCTCAAGATACCCGGCAGCTCTCAGGATACTCTGCTTCATTCTGTTTCTAAGTTTCACCGGAATTACCTTATTGAGCTTTTCTCCGGCTTTATTAAGAGCGAGAAGTCCGTGACCGGTCAGATCGGCGCAGCTTTTATCAAATGGCAGACGTCCCCAGCCTTTACAAAAGGTAGGGAACCCACCATCTGAATTCTGCAGATCAACCAGCCATCTGCATCCGTTGATAATTGCATCATTTTCCTCTGCCGCCCCGGAATAAAGTTCAAGCAAAGTCAGAATTGCTCCTGGTGTATCATCTGCATCAGGAACTGACCCTGAATAGCTTGTCCAACCCCATCCTCCGGGTTTCGCACCGTTAAAAGGATGCGGTTCTTTATATTGAAGAGCCAGAAGATGCTTTTTCAAATTGGTGATTTGTCCTGTATCAAGCCGGCGCTTAATGTCACTGCCAAGTGCTTTTACCGAGAGAGTAGTTACCCAGGTCGAGAGATCAGTATCGATAGGCCAACCGCCATCTTCGCGTTGCTGCCTGCGGAGGAACTCCAGTCCCTTCATCACTGTAATGTTGTCTGATTCTCCACTCCTGATCAGACACATTGATACAAATCCCGTAAGAGGGATGGCCTCAAGAAAGCCTCCGCTTTCGGGAACAAGGTTTTTAAGCTTTTCTAAAGCCGGTTTTATAAACAGGTTTCTTAAAGTCCTGATCGGACTGACCTTATTTCCGCGCATCAGATGAAGACAAATACCTACTCCTATCAAGGCAGGCAGAGCATAACTCACAACCCGCAGGTTAAAAAATCTGTACACGGCAGGAGGCAGAAGTGTAAGTTCAAACGGTAAACCGGGGATTTGTCTGGCAAATGATGTTGGAATTACCCCGCAAACTATAAGCATTGACAGGATCGGGACCGAAAATGTATAATCGCTTCCATAGAACCGCAGAATGGACCTGGTAATTGTTTCAGGATCAAATTCGATCCCTTTCCCCGCCAGCCATTCCTCCATCCTTGAAAGTGTTTCAGTACCGGCTCCTTCGACCTGGCAATATTTTATAGCCGCATAGACCAGGAGTGTCGTACTTACATTACTGACAGAATCTGCTGTATCTCCATAACCGCCATCAGTATTTATATTAGCCAGTAACCATTCGTATCCCTGGAGTATCCGGGATTTATCGTCATTATTATTATTTATTTTTAGCGCCACAACAGCTACGGCTGTAGCCAGAGCGCTGGTCGATAATCTTCCTGTCCAGAAACCCTGAGGATTCATTTCATCCTTCAGCTGTGAACAAAGGGCGAGGTATCTTTTTTCTTCACTTTCGTATTCCATAATCAGTCTGCAAGTGATCCCAGTGCAAGTAATCCATAAAATGTATATTCAATATCCGGATCCCTGTCAAGTATATTGCTGAAAAATCCGTCATCAATGAAATGTGAATCAATGAAGCCCATACATTCAGGTTTTATCTTTATCAGATCATATCCGGCATACCGGAGAGCATATAATGATACTGCAGTGGAAAGCATGTCTGTGACCGGCGCTGCCTTGACAGCTTTGAATCCACCGTTAGTATCGTAGTAATCAAGCAGCTTCTTTATAAGATTTTCAACCGGCCTGTTAAAGCTGCTGTTAATCACAACAAGCGCAGCAATAACGGTTGATGGCAGTTTGTCATTCTCTTCCAGCTGTTTAAGATGTCTCATAACTTTAAGAACTGCAAGATAATCTCCGGTGTGCAAGCAGGTCAGGAGAGTGACAAATGCACTGTATTCAGGTTGTTTGTTCATCCGTCCGGCAAGGTTCCTGCGGATCTCTTTCCGGAGTGCTTTAATTGGTCTTTTGTCTTCAGATAATTCAGAGATAATGATGGCTGCACACTGAAGGTGAACACCGTCCGGGGTATTGTTTCTGCACACATTCTTTGCATAATTACCTGAGGCTATCAATAATTCGTTTAATCCGAGAGCCTTTGCAAGATAAAATCCGAACAGGGTATAATAAAGATCTGGATTACCGGCCCTGTCGACGAATCCTCCTGACGAATGCTGTCTGCTCCGGACAAACTTCTGCAGATCACTTATCGAATCATCGTGGAGCAGGGTCAGCGATTTCTTCAGATATACTGATGGACTTCCATCAATAAATTTCTTCAGAAATGGTCTTAATATGATACTAAAGATATTTGCTGAAAGTCTTTCCGATGATCTCATAAAGTGCAAGTTTCAGGGGTAAATTTTTCAACCCTGCAAGACATCTGTCTGTCATTCCCAGATAGTCTCCGATCATTTCCTCGATTTTTTCTGTGATCCGGTGATCCTTTATAAACTCAGGGAGAAGATTACTGTCATTTCCTGTGATTGAATCAAATATGTATTTCCTGGTTTCTTCCCCTGATCTTTCATAAAGTAAAGAGATTATTGCCGAGGGATTCCTAAGAACAGATTTCCCCGGGTCACCTGTAATATCTTCAAGATCGTCCTTTAACTGATAGGCTACGCCGATGAGGGAGCTGAACTTCCCCAGCAGTGTTATGGAGTCCCTGTCTGCGCCTCCGGCAACAGCTCCTGCCAGCAGAGATACTTTAAATGCCTCCCCTGTTTTGTCTTCAAATATCTTTAGTATTTCTTTTACTGAAGGAATGCTTTTATTTCTTCTTGCCAGTAACTCATTCCCCTGGCCTGCCGACATGTTTCTGTGCCCGTCTGATATAATCCTTAAGCATTCTGCTGTTTCATGGAAGTCACGGTTGCATTCAGCAATTAACCTGTATCCTTCTCCAATAAGCATATCGCCGGCATTTATTGCAACCGGAATGCCATATTTTGAATGTATTGTCTCCTTTCCATATCGAAGGTCATCGCCATCTTCGATGTCGTCGTGTACAAGTGAAGCTTTATGAAAACACTCAATGGACAAGGCAAGGCGCTTCATGACTTCAATATCAGGCTCCGGGCAGTATGCTTTATAACTAAGAACAGTAAGAAGAGGCCGGATCCTTTTCCCACCCGCGAGTAAAATCTCCCTCAGCATATCACCGGTCGGGTTCCGGGAAAGGTTTAATAACTTATCGATCTGATCCTCCGTAAATAAGGAATCAGTTATTTCTTTAAGATCATTCAGGTTAAGGATTTGGATTTCACCGGTTTCGTTAAAATGACGTATTTCTTCTTTTATCCATTCCTCATCTGCTTTTGTATCGACGCATCCGCATGAAAGAAGAGGTACTCCTATTGCCGGTATTGAATATTTATTAACAGCCTGGAATATTTTCTGCAGGACTTCCATACAGCCGACGCCTATGATTGCATCAACTTTGCCGCTTTCGACTAAGCGGGAGGCAATGGTAGTCCCTTCGGCGACGATGGTTAAATAACCCAGGTCTTCAGCTTCCCTTAGAAAACCGGAAATATTACAGTTACCGCATTCGCTGCATAATAATCCCAGCTCATCCTGCTGAGCGTTGCACATATTACTGTTTTTCAAGCATTGAGGAAGCAGGAGCATCCTTCTGTTAAATGGTATGGCCCCAACAACCGGACGCCAGATGGAATTACCACAGCATACCATGACAAAAGCTTTTAAACTTTTATCCCAGCCTTTTATTGCCAGCAGTTCGTCGGCCATTTCTTCGAGCCTGTCATAAGAAACAGGCGGAACAATCTCATACAAAGAGTAATACAGATCCGTTTCCTGGCGGATCTCTTCGCGAAGCTGGCTGTCGGCCGGTACAACAAGTGATAATATATTTTCTGACATTTTTTGCAGTTTAAATCAACCATAAGCCCCCATCCCGAAAAACGCAGTTTTCTTGGCCAGACGATAAAGAATGCTCTTTTCCGGAATGACCGGGGATGAGCCATGACTTGTTACCGCAGGAGCATTTGCAAGATCATTCAGATAACTCTCCCGGTTTGAGGAATTTTTTGCATTATGTTTTCCTGAAAATGATACCAGCCATGCAGGATCCTCCATTAGCACACACCCGTTGGTCTTTTGATGAATCTGGTTTTTAAAATCTCTCAGGAATGCTGAGCTTTCATAAGTATTTTCCAGTTCCCCCTGGCTAATATTTTCCCGCGCCAGCTGAATTACAGGACATGGTTCAATATCTCCTGAAGCATTTATGTGGTGGCTCAGACCGTCGGCAGCAGGGCAGAAGGGTACTCCTTCAGCGCTCCAGTATGAATCGATAAGTACCATCGGCAGTCTTGTCCGCCCGTCAACCAGGAATCTTCTCAGCCTTGTTATATCTTCACTGCTTAGTGAGAGTTCATACTTTGGATTCCTCCCGGCAGGACGATAAATGTAATACCAGATATACAGAACTCCAAGATCGTGAAGCATCTTTACAAACTCGTCGGATAAGGCCATTTCGATATTCGATTTACAAACACTTATCGCCACGCCTGTTATGAGGCCAGCCGATGTGGAAGTTACTACAGCCTCAAGTGTACGATTATAAATTCCGTGACCACCACGCCGGATATCAGCCACCTTTTCATCTCCCTCCAGACTGATAAGAGGCGTAACATTTCCTGCCCGTCGCAATCGTTCAGCAAGAGCTTTGGTAAAAAGAGTACCGTTAGTAAAAAGCTGGAAATACGAATCACGGTGATTTTCAAATATCTCCGGTAACCGTTTATACATCAATGGCTCGCCTCCCAAAATTCCGAAAAAATATGAGCCCTGTCTTTTCCCGGCTTCAATGATCAAATTGATTTTTTCAATATCCATATAAATTTTCCGGTCGCTATTCTCAACCCAGCAGCCCTGACAATGAAGATTGCAGTCATTGGTAACTGAGATGAACTGAAACGCCGGAAAGACCCTGCCATCTCTGCTTCTCTTCCTGAATTTCATAAATCCTGCCACCCCTTTTAATCCCATATTCACAAGGAATTTTCTGCGGCAGTATCCGTTTGTTTTTATGAAGTTACTGATAATTGACATTCCCCGTTCAGTCCTTTCTGTTTTGATTCAAATATTCTTCCCTTTCCCTGTAAGCTTTTTTCATCGCCTCTTCCTTTATAATGGATTGCCTTTTCAACTTTCTTTCCTGAAGTGAGTGATAGATATCATTACCGAGAAACGACTCTATATCCTGTTCCTGTCTCTTAAGTTCAGCCATCTCATCAATTTTTTCCGATCCGCCGATAGCTCCTCCATTTTTATATTTCGGAAATATGATAGCTGTTGAAGGGCAGATCCTCGCACATGCGGGGCATTGGTTCTTACATCCCCCGGGGTTAATAACAATTACTCTCTTATGTGTTTTTTCATAAACCCCGAAAAGGCAGAAGTCTGCACACTGACCACAACCTGTACAGCGCTCATAATCGATTACCGGATACCATGACGGCCAGCCTGAATCTTCATTTATTTCATTTATTAATTTATTTCCAGGACCTGTACTACAAAATAGATTCACTTCTTTTATCACTTCCCCGGCAGTTGACTCAATCATGTTCAGATAACTGAGTGACTTTCCCGTTACTCCTGAGCCTGAAGCCTGTCCAAACAGCAGATTCATTGTTCGCGGGTAACAACCGATCATCAGGATCTCTGCTGATTCTCCGGTTAATTTCTTAAGCTGATCTCTTTTTATTGCAGCCAGGCCGCACAGATCCGAAAGTATTGTCACCCTGAAAGGGACTTTTTCAAGATATTCGCGGATATCATTCAGTTTGTCAGCACTGATCCGGTCACCTTTGCAGTTGCAGAAAAGTATATGTCTGTTTATCTGATCCATGTCTGCGGTAGTTGAGGCAGATTTAATTTTTCTCAGCTATCAATAATAACATTTGCAAAAATATAATCTTTTTGTTACTAAACGGTTCATGATGCTCCTTATAATCCGATTCCTGCCGGACCACCGTCTGCAATATGGCAATCAGAATTGCTTCATGCTCCTGCATTAAATCCCGGCTTGGTCTTTTCATGGTTTACTTCCTAATTTAATGTTAACATTACTTCTCTCAACAATAAACAAATTATTGCCGCAAAATGTTTAAAGCATATCTTAGTTTTTATCCTCTGCCTTAACACAGGGAAAGGCAGAAGTAGAATTAAACCAAATATGAATTTCAAATGTTTAAATTAAGTGGTGTAAGGGAATTGAATACACTCTAAACAAATGAGCAGAAGAGATGTATACAGAAAATTAGAAAAACAACGAAATGTCAGAATTTTTCGAAAATCCCCAGGCCAAATAATGCAAAATCATACTTAACAGGATCTTCCGGGTCGAAATCCCTTAAAACTCCATCAAGTTCGGCAACTGCCTTTGCATCGTTTTGTTTGCGCTTTAAAATTCCAAGCTTCCTGGCTATGTTTCCCGAATGAACATCAAGGGGGCAGGACAGGATAGAAGGAGATATTGAATCCCATATTCCGAAATCCACACCCTTGTTATCTTTCCGGATCATCCATCTCAGATATATATTCCTTCGGATAATTAAGGTAGCATTTAATCGAAATATATTAATTCGTCCGGGTTCAGTT